>Ga0190313_1000920_pt1 | contig 16539 bp, 25 predicted proteins | sample 4870071011_MG_FD_169989 | JGI IMG/M metagenome (GOLD analysis project Ga0190313, IMG submission 169989) | Hydrothermal vent sediment bacterial communities from Southern Trench, Guaymas Basin, Mexico - 4870-07-10-11_MG | ecosystem: Environmental > Aquatic > Marine > Hydrothermal vents > Sediment ...
AGCTGCATTCCTTTGTTTGGTTGTCAAACCAGTATAACTCCTTGCATCCGCCAATGCCGTGGTTTGTCTGCGAGCCTGGCAGGACTTGGTTTTGCGAGAAAGCAAACCCGGCAAACAAAACCATTGCCAGCATTATTAGGATAGGGATTAAAAAAAACCTGTTTTTCATTTTTTACCACCTTAAAAATTTTTAATGTTTTTTCTTTTATTGTTACTATTATCATATTACTCATATTTAAATGTTTTCATTTTTTCAGTTGTAGCTCTTTCTTGTTCTATTAGGTGTATTGTTGTATCGAGGCTGGTTTAATTTTTTCGAAAACGTTCGGTTTTAGCCGAGTGTTTTTTATTCTTTTTCAACAATCTTTTCATTGGTGAATGAAATGGCGAAAACATATAGCGAGATATTGGGCGAGCTTGCCCGCTGGGAATACCATGACTTGCTCGAGCAGCATTCCCTCCGTGAGCTAAGAGCTTTGAAGGAAAAGTTTGAGAAGCACAGGAAAGAACTCATCAGGGCACTGGAAGAAAAAGAGAGACTGGGTGAACTGGAATAATTTTTTAAGCAATGGTGATCTCACGGGAATTGCCTTGCTTAAACCCAGGTAACTTCCACTTCTTCAACCCTGAACCTTTGCCTCACCGTGCTTTTTTCTATTTCTGTTTTTTTTCCGTGCAAGAATTCAAGCAAGCCCTGCCAGGCAATCATTGCGCCGTTGTCAACGCAGTACTGCATTTCCGGCACGAAGAGCCTTGCCTTTCGTTCACTGCACATTTTTCCAAGCATGTGCCTCAATGCCTTGCTCGCAGCAACACCGCCAACAAGGAGAACCTCGTTTCTTTCAGTGTGGGCTAAAGCCCTCTCTGTTACCTCACACAACTCTGCAAAGGCGGTGTGCAACAGGCTGTAAGCCAGGTCTTTGTTGTCATGTTTTCCAATTTTTTCCCCAGCGGCTGTTTCAAGGCCGGAGAACACGAGGTCTGTTCCCTTGACCGAGTAAGGCAATTCAATGTATTTTTTTCCCTCAAAATACCATGCGTCAAGCGTTGGTCCAGCTGGAAAGCCAAGCCCGAGCTTTCTGCCAAAGGAATCCAGTAAATTGCCGATGCCAATGTCAAGGGTTTCGCCAAAGACTGCATACCTTTTTTCTTGGAATGCAATGATCTGGGTGTTGCCGCCACTGGCATAGACTATCACCGGCTTTTTTGCACCGGTTAAAAGCCTCCCAATTTCAATGTGGGCAATGCAGTGGTTAACTCCAACAAGAGGCTTATTATGTATAATTGAAAGTGTTCTTGCAGCGCTTGCACCTATCTTCAATGTTGGTCCAAGCCCTGGCCCCTGGGCAAAGGAGTAAATGTCAATGTCTTTGGCTTTTAGGCCGGATATCTCTAGGGCTCTTTTTATTGTTTGGAGCGCGTTTCTTGCATGGAAGTCTGCAGCTTCCTGTGGCTTGATGCCGCCTTTCTTTGTCTTGAAAGTTGAGCGCTCGTTTGCAAGAATTTTGCCTTTTTTGTTAACTATGCCGGCGCCGAATGTGTGAGCCGTGCTTTCAATTCCAAGACAGTTCACTTTGAAAGCGCCTCTTCAATTTCTTTCACTGGGATTTTTCCCTTTCTCAGTATTCTCTTGTGTTCGACATCGTATATCGTTGATGGTGTGTTGTAAGGCAAATCACCAGCGTCAATTATTAATCCAATTTTTCTTTCAAATGTCTTCATAACCTGCTTGATTTCATAGAACTGCCTTTCGCCTGAAATGTTCGCGCTTGTGCTAATAAGGGGCTCGCCTGCGAGCTTGCATAGCTTCCTTGCAGTTTCGTTGCCCGGCACCCTAATTCCAATTTTTTCCCCTGGGAACCACTCAGGCACGGTTCGCCTTCTGTCCAGCAATAGTGTGAGCGGCCCTGGCATGAACGCATTGAAGAGTTTTTCTGCCGCGCTTGTTACAACAGCGTATTTGTCCATCATTTCCAGGCTGGCAGCAATCACTGGCAGTGGATTGCTCCTTGGTCTTTTTTTGAGGTGGAAAATCCTGTCCACGCTTGCCCTTGATGAAATTATGCAGCCAATGCCGTAGCACGTTTCAGTGGGGTAAACGGCTATTTTGCCGCTTTTCATGGTTTTTTCTATCTCTGCAGCGTACTCTTCAACCTCGGTTTCCTTAATTGTAAGAGCCATTTTTATCGCCTTTTTTATTCAAATCTGTAATAATTATGGGGGTAATAGGAATAAATTATGCACTTCTGCTTTTTTTAAGCGCGCAATGCCCTAATACAGTTGTACAATATATAAATTAGGAATGGCGTTTCCGCCTTCCCTGGTCTGAGTTTACTAAAAGGTGTGGTGGAAGCCAGCATGCCATTAAAGAATTTGGTTTAAGTGTGGTGCTTTTTGGCTGGGTTATTTCCACTTGGTGTAAGAGCACTTTCCGCACACGAGCCTGTCTTTGTGTTCTGCCATGAAAACTCCCGGTCCGCACTTTGGGCATTGCTGTTTTTTTCTTTCCACCGAGTTTCCTTTTATTTCGTAGTAGTCGCTTTTCTTTTTTCTGACTGTTTTCTTGTGCTGTTTTTTCCCCTTTCTCTCGCTCTTTTTCTTTTTGCCCATTCAGCTCACTCCTTTTTCTCCGGTGTTTTTTCTTTTTCGCCTGTTCCCTTGTCCTCTTTTTCTTTTCCTTCTGTTTCTTTCTTTTTTTCTTTTGTTCCCCTCTTTGTGAGATACCCTGGCTCTGTTTGCTTGAGTGTTTTTGCATCTTTGTACACGAAAGCCAGCCCTGTTGCCCTGTGTTCTCCATAGCTCTGCTGTATTCTTACCACCGAGACGAGTTCTTCTTTTGAGTTTTTGAGTGCAGCTATTCTTTTCCTGATTTCTTTTCTTGAAGGAGTGTTCTTGGCTTCACACACCTCAAAGTTTATTTCTCTTCTTCCAAGAATCTTGTTTTCTTTCTCTTCCGCTATCCTGAAGTCCATTTCTTTCACCTGCTGAGTCTCAAAGCGTGCTTTCCGATTGTTGAAACGCCCATCTTTTTTGCAATGCCTGATTTCTCTGGGTCAAGTATTACCACATAGCCGCGCCAGAATGTTGTAAAGGAGGTGCTGCCACAAACCGGGCACACTTTTCCTTTTTCAATAACTTTCCTGCACTGCCTGCATGCCTTTCCCTTATTTACCACGCTTGCCACCTCTCTTTCCCTGTTTGGCTTTCACCTGTTTCTTTTTGGTCTTTCCCTTTCTCGAGTCTCTTATCTCCTGTTCTATCCAGCTGTCTTTTCCGAGGAAGGGCTGTCTCATTGTCAGGCCAAGCTTTGAATCGGAAAGGCTGCCCTTCAGGCTAATTGTAACAATCCTTGCAAGCACCTTGTCATCTACTTTGAGTTTTTTCTTGCTGTTTTTGCCAACAAACATGAGGTTTTTTGAGTCATAGTTAAGGTACTCGTCTATTATCTGGCTCACGTGCACAAGGCCCTCCATTGGGCCAACGCCAACAAATGCCCCGAATTCTGTTATCTCACTCACCTTTGCTTCAACGAGTTCGTGCATTTTTGGCTTGAACACAAGCAGGCCAATGTCTGTTTCGTAGTAGGCAGCACCGTCTCCTGGAACAACCTTGCCCTCGCCAGTCTTTTCAGCGCTTGTCACGGCTACAATGATTCCAAGATCCTCGTCTATTAACCCCTCGTATTCTTCTTGGGTTATGTTGACGAGTGATTCTTTCATTTTTTTCCCAAACTTTTCAGGCGGGACCCTTACAGTGTCCCTTATTTTCACAACTTCAAACATTTCCATCAACTCATTCGATTTCAATAAGTGTTCCTTTTTTTAAATAAATAATCCTTCCACCAAAGCCTTTAATTCTTTTCTTAAGGGCACTATCGTTTGTTGCCACGATAAACCCCTTGCGCGCGTGCTCTGCGAGGAATTCATCCGCGTTCAAGTTTTGGTCTTCAATTTCTCTAACCTTGTTTTCTTCAATCACCTTCCTTGCAATAATGTAGGCTTGCTTTTTGCCCTTCCTGCTTCCAACTATTTCAAGCTCTCGGGTAACGCTCGAGGGCACAAAGAATTCAACCTTTCCAAGCATTTTTTTTATGCCTTCAAACACTCTTGCCCTGTTTTCCTGAACTGCGAGCAGGATGCTTGTGTCAAGCAATACCTTACTCTGCTCGCCCAAAGGCAATCAGCCTCCACCTCATTTTTTCCTTCCTGCTGATAGCAATGCTTTGCCCTTTTTCAACAATTGCCGGGGAGCGAAGTGCTACTTTGATTTTTTTCTTCCTTGCTTCGGTTACCATGCCGATGGTTGTCATTGTGCCAATTGTTAGTACGAGTAGCTCGTTTGTTTTCACTTCCTTGGCTGTTTCAGTCACTTGTCTCTCCAAGAACTCGATTTCGAGTGCAAGGACCTGAGTTGGCTCTGGCAATGACCCAACAGCGCCAACAACCTGTCCCTTCATCTGGTCGTTCTGGGTGAGGCTTGGGTCCAGCGTTGTCTCAAGTGCTATTAGACCGCCAGGTCTTGCTTCTTTCAGTTTTCCCCCAGCGCATGAAATATCTTCAATCGTTGTAATAATTTTTTTTCCGGCTATGCCTGGGGCTATTTCCACCCTGTCGCCCAGTTTTATTTTTCCCTGTATAAGGGTTCCTCCAAGCACGCCTCCCTTGAGGCCAGCTGGCTTTGTTCCAGGCTTGTTCACATCAAATGACCTCCCACAATACATTTTCACCGGCTTTGATAGGTCGAAAGCAGGCCTTGGAATGGTTTTCACAATTGCCTCTATGAGTAGGTCAATGTTTGCCTTTGAGTGTGCGGCGACGGGCACGATTGGAGTGTTCTCGCAACCGTTTTCCTCCAAAAAAGTTTTTATTTCCCTGTAGCTTTCCATTGCTCTTTTTTTGTCAACCAGGTCAATCTTGTTCTGGGCAACAACTATTTTTTTGAGCCCAAGGACTCTTATGGCATTGAGGTGTTCAATTGTTTGGGCCTGGGGGCATTTTTCGTTTGCTGCAACAACGAGAACCGCGCCATGCATCATTGCTGCACCGCTCAGCATTGTTGTCATCAGTGTTTCGTGACCCGGAGCGTCCACAAAGGAAACTTTCCTGACAGGCTCCCCTTTCACCTTGCACTTCGGGCACTTCTCGCTGACAGAGAACAGCATTGAGCACTTTGGGCACTTATAAAATACTGCATCTGCATACCCAATTCTTATCGAAATCCCGCGCTTGAGTTCTTCACTGTGAGTGTCTGCCCATTTGCCTGTGAGCGCTTCAACAAGGCTTGTCTTGCCAGCATCAACATGCCCAATCAAGCCAATGTTGACTTCTGCCTGCAATGGCTCTTTTTTGTTTGACTTTGCTCCCTTCACCAAAAATCACTTTTTTTCCTGTTTCTATTTTTTCTCGCTCGGGTTTTCTTCTTTTACATCTTTTTCGCTTGGGGTCTTTTTTTCAGGTTGTTCTTCTTTGCCTTTTTCACCAGCTTCATTTCCGGCTTCCAGCTTTTCCCCATCCCCTTTCTTTCCAGTTTTTTCTTCCCCTGGTTTTCCAAGTATCTTTGAAAGCTTTTCTTTCCCATACCCTGTTATCTTAAGGTTTAACTGGTGAATGTCCTGCCCAACAGTGTTGCCCCTCACCCTCTTTCTCTGCCTTTCGCCTTTTCTCTTGCTCCTTATCCCAATCCCTTTTTTCATTAGCAGTTTTTTCCTTGCTTGTCCCTCGAGCGATGGTTTCATTGGAAAGCCATCCTTGTCGCTTCCACCAGTGATTACTGCTTTGTATCCTTTAAGGCCGATTGCGTCAAGCGTGACAGTTTCCCCTATTTTTCTTCCAACAAATAGGGCTTCTTCTGTTTTCTTGGAGTAGGCTTTCCCCTCTTTTGGATCGCTTATTACAATGTTCATTTAATCGCCTCCCGGTGTTTTGATTCTATGTCTTTTATTTCTTCAACTAGCCTTTTTTCTCCCTCGCTTAGTTCAAGCGAGTCAAGATCATTAAAGTGGCTCTCTGGAATAAATGTAAAGAGCACTTCGCCCTCTTTAACGTTCCTGTCCACGACTCCGTCATTCAATGAAATTGCAATTTCTTCGCCTTCACTGGCTTCTTGAACGTCCTTGCCATTGCACTGAATTCCTTCAATTTTTCCAATAATCTTTCCATTTTCGTTCATGGCCTTTGCCCCGGAGCGAAGCCTTCCTTTCAATACCTTCACGCCAAATACTGCGGGCTTGCTGCGCCTAAAAACGTATCCCTTGAGGAACTTGAACTTGGCTGGCAGCACGGTCCTTTTTTCTTTTTCTTTTCTGGCATTTTCCTTTTCCTTTTCTACAAATTTTTCGAACTCGTCCAATAGGGCGTAAATGACGTTGCCGGTGAAGATTTTCACGCACGCTTTTTTTGCTTCTACTGCAGCGTGCTCCTCCACTTCAACCCCAAAACCAATTACGACGCCGTGCAAGCGGTCTTTTCTCTTCACTGACTCTGCTTCTATTACGTCGTGCTTTGTGATGTTGCCAATATCTGCACTTTTTATCGGGTGCCCTTTTTCTGAAAGCATTCTCGTAAGCGCCTCAAGCGAGCCAAGGGTGTCAGCCTTGATTACCACGCCGGTTTTTCCCCTCACTTTCACTGATTCAATTTCTTTCAGGATTCTCTCCCCTGCCTCGTTGTCTGTTGCTAGCACAACTGGCGAGCCAGGCAGGGCTTCGTCAAGGCATGGGGCTGCGACTTTCACACCACAGGCCGCTATTGCCTCACTAACCCTTTCAAACTTTTTCTTTGTGTCCCGCATTTCTTCCAATGGCTTTGGCTTGAGCAGGGCACGAACCCTTGTTTTTATCAAGCCATGCTTTCCGCCAAGCAGTATTTCGTCCCCCGTTCTAAGTTTGCCGGTGTAAAGTATTATGTCAATCGTTGCCCCAAACCCAGTTTCTTCCCTTACTTCCAGGACTGTTGCATTCATTGCCTCGTTGTCCGAGACTGCGAGGTCTTTTTTTAAAAATTTCTGGCTGAGACCCGCGAGCAGCATTAGGGTTTCAGGAATGCCCTCGCCCGAAACACTTGAGACTGGCACTATCGGAACCTGTTTTGTAAAGTCCTCGCAGCGGTCAAAGCGCTCGGAGGCAAAGCCCTGCTTGTGCAAGGCACTGACAATCAAGTAAATCTTTTCATCGAGCTCTTTTTTTCCCTCGGCTGATTGCTGCTTGAGGTTTTCAAGAAAAGAGCCTTCAACGGAATTCCAGTTCTGCAGCTTGTCTATCTTGGATGCAACCAAAACAAAGGGCGTCTTATAAGAGCGCAGGATTTCTATTGCTTCGATTGTTTGGGGCTGAAAACCCTGGTTTACGTCAACCACCAGCACTGCAAGGTCAGCGATTGAGCCACCGCGCTTTCTGAGGTTGGTGAATGCCTCGTGCCCCGGCGTGTCAATAAACAGCAAGCCTGGAATGCTAAGCGAGAAACCAAACCTTTCAAGCAGCTTTCCGCTCAATTCCTTTATTACGCCAACCGGCACCTCGGTTGCACCAATGTGTTGTGTTATTCTGCCAGCCTCTCGCTCTGCAACCATTGAGCCCCTTATCTTGTCCAAAAAAAGGGTTTTTCCATGGTCGACATGACCCAGGACAGAAATAATTGGCTTTCTAATCACTGCACTCACACTCTCCCCAAAAGCACGCTTTCACCCCAGCCCGGTTGAGCCAAAGCCCCCCTCGTTTCGCTTTGTTTCATCAAGCTCGCTTACTTCCGCTATTTCTGGGCATTCCACTCTTGCAAACACTATTTGTGCAATTTTTTTTCCCTTTTCCACTTTGTACTCTTGCTCTCCAAGGTTCACAAGGATTACCTTTATTTCCCCCCTGTAACCAGAGTCAATTGTGCCAGGCGTGTTCAAAACCGAGATGCCGTGCTTTAATGCAAGCCCACTCTTTGGCCTCACCTGCGCCTCGAATCCAGCAGGCAAGCTGACTTTTATGCCTGTTGGCACAAGCTTTCTCTCCCCTGGCTTTAACGAAACTGTCTCGCTTGCAAACAAGTCAAAGCCAGAGTCACCAGGATGCGCCATCTCCGGCATTCTGGCACTGCCGTCAATTCTTTGGATTCTCACCTTCACTTTTTCACCTGCTGTTTTTTCCCGCTCAGTTTTTCCTTTTCAGAGTGGTGGAGAGCAGTCCACTTGGTTGCAGCGGGTTTTCTCTTTAGCTTGAACTGGTTTTTCTCGCACTTCCTGGAGCAAAAGTAATACTTTTTTCCAGTCTTTAAGACATAAATGATTCCAGTTCCCTGCTTTATGGTGCGACCACAAAAAGAACACTTCACTTTCTTTTCACCTCTTGAACTTTAATCCAGCTCACTGGGCTTTGATTTCACTGGCCTCTCTCTCAGTGTTCAGGAGAACAACCACGTCGCCTTTTTGGACGTTTCCCTTGACATTTCTCCTCTTAACCCTTCCTTTCTCGGGACCGTCCATTATTTCAAGCATTACCTGGACAATTTCTCCCTGTACCCCTGTTCTCTTGATTATTTCAACCACTTTGGCCGGCGTTCCTTGCTCCATGCGATCACTCCTTTTTTGCTCCCTTGAGCTCAGAGAGCTTCTTTGCAAGCTCGCCAAGCTCTTTCTTTGCAGTGCCAGCGTCAGTGACTGCAACGCAACTCGTTCCCACTTCAATGCCTGCTTTTTCGCCGAGCTCTTTCTTGGTTTTGACAGGGCAGTACGGGACCTTTTTTTCGTCACAGAGCAGCGGAATGTGCATGACAATCTCTTTGGGGTCAACGTCTCCGGCTATAAGAACAAGCTTTGCAACCTCTCGTTCAACGGCCTTTGTTGTCTCGTTCACGCCAATGCGAATCTTTCCCTTCTGCCTGCTCTTCGCAAGCACCTCAAGCGCTTCGTTCATTACCCCTTCGGGTACGCTGAAATCCATTAAATTACACCTCCAAGAAAACCCAACAAGGGTTTTTTCAGTCATCGGTTTGAAAAAAAAGCGATGAACAGTCGAATACTAAAATCTTCCCCCGAAAGCTTTTAAAAGGCAATTATTACAAAAATTTGGTTTTCAAGGGAACTAGCACTCTGCTCCCAACAGCATTCTCACTAAAAAACTTGGCGTGGCGAACGCTTCCCGCATCGGCGTGGAGCTGAAGCCTTGTTTATGGTGAAAGGGAACGCCTTGGCTTTAAAACCAAGTTTTTTACCTGTGGGCAAACCAGGCAAGCACTTTTTTTGCCTCTCTGCTGTCAACCCTGCAGTAGCCAAAGTGGTCGATGAAAATAATCTCGCCGGGCTTTTTCTTTAATACTGTTGAGTCCACGATTTTTTTCTCTTTTGTTGCATCAGGCATCGTTATTTCAATCTCTGCCTCTTCGCTGATCCAGGGGATAACTGGCTCTGTTTTCTTGTCACCAGCAAACTCTGCAATTGCATACAACTCGCTTACCTTTTTCACTTTTACATTGTAGGCATTTCTGAGCCTGAGTACCATCCCAGTGCTTCTCTCAATGGCTTGCTTTTCCACAAAGAAGTCCTGCAGCCCCTCCTGTAATACAACCACGCGCCCCCCATAGCTAACCTTTTTTGCTGGTCCGCCTTTTACCACTAGTTTGAATGGCTCATTAAGAGCGCTTACCTTTTCAGCTTTTCCCTCCAAAAGCCTGCGGTTTTCAGAGGCAAGGTAGTCCCATTCAATTGTTGTATCGTTTGGTTTCGTGCCAATCGCAAGGATGATCTTCCGAATTGTTTCTGGCTGGAAGCCGCGCCTTCGCAGAGCAGCAATTGTTCCAAGCCTTGGGTCGCTCCAGCCAATGTAAACGCCTTTTTCTATTCCTTCCCTGATTTTCGAGGTTGAAAGAACAGCTTTTTCAAGCATCACCCGCCCTGTATAAATAGAGTGAGGGTACTCCCAGCCAAAGTAGTTGTACAAAAACAACTGCTTTGTTTCATTTTGCTGGTGCTCTTGGCCGCGGATTATGAGGGTCACGCCAAGCTCGTGGTCGTCTATTGCTGAGGCAAAGTTGTAGCTGGGCCAGAGGTGCTGTTCCACACTCACCCTTGGGTGCACTGGGTTGTCAACGACCTTTGCAACCCACCAGTCTCTCACGCTTGGGTCCTTGTGCGAAAGCGAAGTCTTTATTCTTAGCACTGCTTTCCCTTCCTTGAACTTGTGGTCGCGCATTTTTTTGAAGCGCTCCAACTGCTTTTTTGGTGGGAGCTCGCGGCACTTGCATGCTTTTTCCTTTCTTATCTTTGCCCTCCATTCGTCTGGGGTGCAAGTGCACACATAAGCATGGCCTGCTTTCAGGAGTTTTTCCATGTATGACTCGTATACTTGGAGCCTGTCAGAGGCAAAAAACACTCGGTCAACCTTGCAGCCAAGCCAGCCAAGCTCGTCCAAGAAAACGCTTTCCGGATCCTTGATTGGCTTTTTTACCTTGGGGTCAGTGTCATCAAACCTCAAAAGAAACTTTCCATGGTACTTTCTGGCGTACTCGTGGCTTAGTATTGCTGCTCGCGCTGAACCCAGGTGCATTGGGCCATTGGGGTTTGGAGCATAGCGTGTTACAACCTTGCCTTTTTCAGCCCACTCAAGTTCCGGCAAGCCCTCTTTTTTTGGCTTTGGTTTCAACTCAAAGCCCTCTGCTTCAAAGCGCTTGTATTCTGCTTCAAGCTTTTCTGTGGAAAGGGAGCTGACCTCTTTCACTGCTGCTTGGGCTATAGGAAACAGTTCTCCTGCTTCCATGTCTGGGTTAAGTGCTTTGAGTTTTCCAACAACCGCGCTCGCACTCGCTTTGCCGTTGTGCAAAAAGGCATTTTTTACAGCGTACTTGTACGCTTGTTCTTTTGCGTTCATGAAAACCAGCCACGACCTAAAGCGTTCAGCTTGAATCAATAAAGATTAAACAGAAATGTTAAAAAAAGGCTTTTTTTTGATTAATTGGTGGCTTCCCAGAGTTTTGAGAAATGGTCTCTTAGTGGTTGAATAATTGGTGAGTCGTTCCAGATTGCAAAGTTGTACTCTGGCTGGGGCTTTTTGAAGTCACTCAATCCAAGAACAAGTTTCTTGTTATCAATAATGAATGCTTCTATGCCGTGCTGTGATTTTTTCAATTCAACCCCAAGCCCCTTTATTCTGTCAAACTCGCCTTCCTCTGCTTCGTGCAACACTTTCACTTTGACATTTCTTGAAGTGGCTTCTGCCAAGGCGTTCCTCAGCACAGAATGCTTTGGAGCGAGTTCTGTGAATGCAAGCACTGAGTCTCTTGCCTTTGAAATCTCTTGTGCGAGTATTCTCACAAAGTCCTGTTTTTCCTTTACTTTCAGTACTTTTTCGCCTGTTTCTTCTTCATCAGCTCCAGTGTTAAACTTGGTTCTCAGCTCGCTTGTTTCTTTCTCCAGAGTTTTCAACTCGCGTTTTTTTGCACTCAAGAGCTCCAGGAATACCTTTTCTGGTGGTCTTGCCCTGTACCTCTTGGGTCTTCCCTGTATCTCTATAACCAGGTCGCGTTCAACGAGCTTGTCGAGCACGTCATAAACGCGGGTCTTTGGCACTTGGGCTGCCCTGCTTATATCTGGAGCCTTTGCTTCGTTTAAGCGAAGCAGGCTTGTCAGGGTCTTTGACTCATACTCTGTTAACCCAAGCCTTGAAAGAATGCCCTGTATTTCCCTTAAGTCCATTTTAAAACAACCAAAAATATTCAATATAATAACATCATTCTCATTTATATACCTTACATATAACATTATTGAGTTAATTTTATTTAAACCTACCCTTTGAGGGGGCTTTAGTGCAATAGTTACTGGAAGATAACTAGTTTGCTCTAAACCCTGTTATCTCGCCAAAGTCGCTTTAGTGCAATAATTATTGGAAGATAACGCTCGCATAGCCCACAACGCTGCTCTTGTCTCCTGTTGTTTCCGCTGAAGTGGTGTACTCGAGGAGTTTGCCTTTTTTCATCCCCTTTCTCTTGCAGTACTCTAACAGGGTGGTGAAGGGTGAAACGCCGCAAATGCTGAGGTTTTTTTCCAATACGAGCGAGTGAAATTCCTCGGCTTTGAGTTCTTTGATTAATTCCAAGGCTTCGTGGTCTTTTCTTTCTGCTGTGCTCTTGGGCACGTAGTGGGAGAAGTCACCTGAAGCAATCACTGCAATGCTTCCCTCTTGGCTTGCGAGGGTTCTCCCCAGTTCAAGCAATTCGGCAGTTTCCTGGCTTGCAATTGTTATCGGCACTATGCTGAATGCCCTGAACAGGAATTGAAGGAATGGAATTTCAACCTCCACTGCGTGTTCTCCGGCGTGTGCTAGCTCGTCAAACTCCGCGCTTGAATTTTTCACAATTTCCATTGCGACTGCCCTGTTAACCGGCACGCTTCCAAGTGGTGTTTTCCACAAGTCATGCGGTGAAACGGAAATGGGGGTGCCAAGGCCTGTGTGGTTTGGGCTCAGGATAATGAATGTTTGTGCTTTAACAAGTCTTGAAGTGCTTAACGCGCTAATGCGTCCGCTGTAAGCGTAGCCAGCGTGGGGGCAAATGACCGCGTTTGAAACTGGCTCGATTTTTGTTTTTGAAAAAAAGCCTTCAAGTGTTCTCTCCAGCTCAATTGAACGAGCTGGGTAAAACTGTCCGGCTGCCACTGCCTCTCTTGCATTCATAAAAATAGCACGGGTGAAAGTTTTTAATCCTTTTTCAGATTTCACTTTCTCTTTTTTCTCCTTGGCCGCCTTCTTTTGTCCAACTGTGCTTTTTTTGCCCTCTGGCTTTTTTCGTCAATGACAAATTCGAACTCGGATGTTTTTGCAGTGAAGTCTTTTTCTGTTTTAACCTTTCCCCATTTTCTGAGAATTTCCCTTGCAAGCAGCCAATAGGCAAGAGCGAGGCTTTTTCTTCCCTTGTTGTTGATTGGAATTATTAAGTCGACGTTTTTTGTCTGGTTGTCAGTGCTGCACATTGCAACCACCGGAATTCTCATTTTTTTTGCTTCTTTTATTGCCTGCTTGTCACTGTTGGGGTCTGTTACCAGTAGCACGCTTGGTTCAACGAAAAGCTTTGAATTCGGGTTTGTGAAGGCGCCTGGCACAAACCTCCCCAGCAGGCTTTTGACGCCGGTGAGTTCTGCGAACTTTTTTGCCGGGGTCTGACCGTATTCTTTTTGGGACACGACAACGATTTTCTCTGGCTCGAATGATGCAAGAAACCCTGCTGCGATCCTTATCCTTTCATCTATGGTGCCAACATCAAGCACTTTTAGTTTGTCTTTTCTGCTCTTGTAAACAAACTTGCGCATTCCCTCGCTTTTAAACTTTGCCCCGATGTGGGCTCCTGTTTGAAGATAGTCCTTGGCTGGAACGAGTGTTTTTTCAACCATGTAATCACTTTCCGTACCTCATTATCTCATCGATGAGGTCAACATGCCCTAATAGCATTCTCCTGCAGCAATACCTCTTCACTCCAAGTTCGTCAAGCACCTTGTCTGGTTTTTTTCCATCTTTTACTTCTTTTGCGAATTTTTCGTAGAGGTCCCCTATGACCCTTCCGCAACTGAAACAACGCACAGGAACTATCACAATCTCACCTCTTACTGCTCTGCTTCTTTGCTCTTGCTCCCCTTCCAAGGGGTTTTTTTGGCTCTTTCTTTCTTGAATCGTCAACTATGAGTGTTCTGTCATATTCGATCATTTTTTTCTTTAGTTCTTTTGAGCGCGTGAACCTCACAAGCGCTTTTGCTATTGCGCCACGCGCGCTTGCTGCTTGCCCCATGAAGCCACCACCCTTAACCCTTACTTCAATATCCACGCTTTTTGCGGTGTCTCCAGCTATCACGAGTGGTTCTTCAATGAAGCGCTTTAGGTAGCGTGGCTTAATGCATTCAAGGCTTAGCTTGTTTACCTTGACTTTTCCGCTTCCCTTTCTTATCACTGCTCTTGCACTGGCTGTCTTCTTTTTTGCCTTTGAAGTAATCCCTTTCTTTTTTGTCATTTCACCACTTCCATCCAAGCGACTTGCTTACCTCGCCGAGTCTGACAGCGTCTTCTTTGCCGTTGTAGAGTGCTATTTTGATTTTCTCTGTTTCTTTTCCCTCGAGTTCTCTTGGCACTCCAACATATGCTCTTACTCTTTTAAGTGCGGTTCGCCCGCGTTCCTTGTCGAATGGCAGCATTCCTCTGATTGCTCTTTTCATTATTTTTTCGGGCGTTTTTGAGAACTTGGGTCCTTTTTCCGGGTTTCCTTTTCCCTTCATTGACAGCCTTGTCCTGTACTTGCTGGTTATTGCTTTTTTATGGCCAATTATGACCGCTTTCTCCGCGTTCACTATGTCTATTTTTTCTCCCTTGAGAGCTCGCTCGGCAACAATGCTTGCCAGCCTGCCGAACACAGTGTTTGTTGCATCTATTACTGCCATTTTCTCCCTCATAAAACAATTACTATATTTTCAGCTTTTTCTCCTGATTCAACCAGTTCCCTTAAGCTTATAGCCTTTCCTTTTCGGGCGAGTTTTTCCCTTGCCTTGTCACTGAAAGCCAGGGCGCTCACAGTTGCCTCTGTTTCGAGTTCTCCACTGCCCAGAACCTTTCCTGGCACGACAAGCGTTTTTCCCTTGTTTTTGGCTGCCATCCTTGAAATTTTTCCAATGTTGACTCTTGCCATTTGCCTCGATGGCTTTGACAAGCGCGAGGCAATGTCTTTCCAGGTTTTTTCTTTTCGTTCCCTGGAGGCCTTTCTTAGCTCCCGCACTAGCTCTTTTGTGCCCTGCTTTTTCTTAAGTTCTTTCATTGAAACCACTTTCATCAATTCTCATTTTTTTTATCTCAGTTTTTTTTTCACAATTTTTTTTTTTTTTCGAATGTTTGCAGCTTGCCTTTTCCATGTTATCCTGGCTTGGTTTTCTTTGACAAATGCAGCCTTTCTTTTTTCTAAAAAGAAAGGGGAAATGCAGGAGGGAGGATTCGAACCCCCGAAGGCACTAAGCCACAGGATTTCTCAATCCAAGCTTTTTGTGTTCTGCAATGAGGCAAGCCTCTTTTTTTTGCAGAGTGGGTGCCGTGTGAGCATTTTCTTAAGTCCTGCCCCTTTGGCCGCTTGGGTACTCCTGCTTTTTTTTCAATCCTTTCCCTTGATTTTAGGGAAAGTCATTTTTTTAATTTTGAGAGCTCTGACTGGAATTCTGTTGCTTTTTCTTTTATTATTTCAGAGGCCTCGATCAGTATTTCTCTTGGTTTTTTTTGCCCCATGCTTTCAACCCTGATAACAAAAGCGCTCTGGCTTGTTGAGAGTTCTATTTGTCCACTGCTCATGTCTTCACAGTAACCGCAGAGCGTGCAATCATACGGGTTTTTGAGGATGAGTTTACCTGCTTTTATTTCAAGGGCTTTTTTTGGGCAACTGTCTGCTATTTTTTGGGCGTTTTTGGGTTTTTCCACGAGGTTTTTTATTTCTGGCACTTCGTTGTATGCAATTATGCCCGGCTGCCACTTTGTGTGCTCTTTCCCTGTTGACACTATTGCTTCCATTTCGAGTTTTAGGGCTTGCCCTTCTTTGAGTTTTACTATTGGGGTTTCCTTGTTTATTACTTCCACATCTGGGTTTTTTGAATCAATGTCTTTTCCGTATACTGTTTTTGGCCCCTTGGCGTTTAGTATGAGCTTGATTTTTTCTCCTTTTTTAACCGGTCTCTTGAGTTTTAGGGGAAGCGAGCCCAGCCTGCTTGCAATGTATTCATCGAACAGGACCGAGTCATTCTTGTAAATGGCAATGTTTTCGATTGCAATTGTTGGAACAGAGTTCATTGCGGTTCTTCTAAGCGCGTTTACAAACTCTGCATGTGTTCCTGTCACCAAGAGTTCAAGGTTGTTGCCTTCCATGCTTATCTTTTTAACGTTCATCCATTCACCTTTTTGTCCTGTATTTTTTCCTCTTCCTGCACCCGTTGTGTGGTACAGGGGTGACGTTTTCTATGTATTTAATCCTTATGCCATTCCTTGTCAGGCTTCGGATTGCTGCTTCGCTTCCTTTTCCCGGAGAAGAGGACTTGTTTCCGCCCGGTCCCCTTACTTTAACTATTACCTGGGTGATTCCACGCTCTCTTGCTTTTCCTGCCATTATTTCTGCAATTTTCATTGCAGTGTATGGAGAGCCTTGTTTGTGTTGGGATTTTTCCACTATGCCGCCGCTGCACTTTGCAAGGGTTTCACTGCCAGTGATGTCTGTCAGTAAAAGGATTGTGTTGTTGTGCGAGGCGTAGATGTGAATTATTCCCTCTTTTTGCTCGCTCACTTCTCTTCACCCTTTTCTTTTTTTCCTTTTTTGGCTTCTTCTTTGCTTTTGGCCGAGTGTGGTTCTTTTTTTCCCGCAGTTTTTTTTAATTTCGTATCCTTCTTGTTTTCTTTTTCTGTTTCTTTTTTCTCCTGTGTTCCTGTTCCCTTTTCTTTTTTAGCCTGAGCTTCTCCTTCTTTTTTGTTCTCTTCTTTGAATGTTTCTTTTTTCACAATTTTTTTAACTTCTTTTTTTTGGTGCATTGCTTTCTTGATCTTTGCTCCGAGTGCTGCGT
>Ga0190313_1000921_pt1 | contig 16537 bp, 21 predicted proteins | sample 4870071011_MG_FD_169989 | JGI IMG/M metagenome (GOLD analysis project Ga0190313, IMG submission 169989) | Hydrothermal vent sediment bacterial communities from Southern Trench, Guaymas Basin, Mexico - 4870-07-10-11_MG | ecosystem: Environmental > Aquatic > Marine > Hydrothermal vents > Sediment ...
TCCCTTAAGCGATGACTTAACTTCTTCATCAGTATATGGCACATGTACTATACCTATAGGCTTAAGCTTAATCTCCAAGACCATTTCACCCTAATAGAACTGATAATTTTTATTTATCATTAATTTTAACCCTGTCTATAGGGGATGCATTCTGGCTATATCACTTAATATAATATTTTTAGGGTTTATAGCTAGCTTATTAGCTGGTCTTGCTACAGGACTTGGCGCTTTACCCGTATTCCTTGTAAAGAGGATAAGCAATAGAACTTTAGATGCTCTCTTAGGGTTTAGTGCTGGTGTTATGTTATCTGCAAGCTTCTTCAGCTTACTTGAACCAGCACTTAACATGGGCGGACTTTTACCCACAGTTATTGGCTTTATACTTGGAGTACTTATCATTGAATTAACTGATAGGATTATACCTCATGCCCATATCGTTAAGGGAGCTGAAGGAATTATGACTAAAACTATTAAGAAGATATGGTTATTTGTATTAGCTATTATGATACATAATATTCCTGAAGGACTAGCTGTAGGAGTAGCTTATGGAAGCGGAGATTTGAGTAAAGCAAATGCAGTTGCAATTGCTATAGGATTACAGAATGCTCCTGAAGGATTAGCGACAGCGTTTGCATTGCTAACCATAGAAGGATATACCAGGTTCTACGCGTTCGCTATAGCACTTCTCTCAGGCTTAATAGAACCCGTATTTGGAGCTATAGGTGTTAGCGTAGCTAGTATTAGTAACGTAATAGTACCTTACGCTATGTCGTTTGCTGCTGGAGCAATGATATACGTTATTAGTGATGAAATAATACCAGAAACACATAGTAGGGGATATGAACTTGAAGCAAGTATGGGGTTAATAGTAGGCTTTCTAGTAATGATGATATTAGATAATATTATGTGATGTTGATGTTGTCCATGGTATGAAGTGAGACGCTGATGAAGTAAATTAGCTGTCTCTTTACTCTTACCTACCGCAGTATGCTGCTAATGTAAAGTATAGTTCTAGCTTCTCAATATCCTTTGCTGAAAGCCTTACCTCTCGCTTTATGGACCTTCTAATCTTTATCTTTGGTACTTTTCTAATTCTGAGTGCTAACATATATACACCACCCACTACGTGTTATTATACTCATACAGTATTAATAAGGATGTGCGCTTTTCTACTCCGACAGCTGTCGAACTATTTCATCTAATATGTTTAGAAACTTTAATACGTTGTCATAGGTAGGTTTTCTCCTAACCTTATCTACGAGCTTTTTTACGGGTAAGTTGTTCGATAGACATATCCTAATAATTTGTTCAAATATCTTTCTACCTTCACTATTTAATACATCGTTATCGAAGTATTCTCTATAGTGTTCAAGTAGTTCTTTTTCGAGAGGCTTTATAGTTGATAGAAGTTTCCTGTAGTTAATAGTACCATTCTTCTTCACCATAAGTTAAACCTCTATACCATAGAGCCATTTTAACCCTTCTAATAAACTCCTTGTCGAGGAATATAGGGGTTAGTGCTAGTCCTGTTAGGAATCCACCAATATGTGCCCAGTAAGCTACACCTGTTGGAATACCCGTAAGGGTCCATATACCCATTATTAGTTGGAAGAAGAACCAGAACCCTATGTAGACTGATGCTGGTAGCATCCATATCATTGGCCACCACCATATAAACCATAATACCCTTACTTTTGCTCTTGGATATAGTAGGAAGTATGATCCCAGAACTCCACTAATAGCTCCACTAGCACCAACAGCTGGTGCTATCCATGGGTTAAAGAACTCAAAACCCCTATTTAGTAGTGCTTCTCTTGGCATTAATGCTACGCTCATGACGTGAAATATTACTGCACCTATACCACATAGTATGTAGAATACGAAGTATCTTAAGTGACCCATTGATGACTCAATGTTATCTCCGAAGATGTATAGAAACCACATGTTACCAAATAAGTGTACGAAATCTGCGTGAAGGAACATTGCAACAAATATTGTCCATAAATTACTCATGGTTAGTACATAGTACGGCTTAAATCCAAGCTTCCAAATGACCTCATCATACGTACTTGCTCCTACTAGCTGAGGGTTAAGGTATAGTGCAAGGAATATTATAACGTTTAATGCTATTATAATGTAGTTTACTACTGGTCTTCTTCTAATGATGTTTTCATCTCCAGCTGGTAGGAACAAACCCCTCGATCCTCCTACATTGACTTAAAGTACATTTCTAATCCCATAGGCTTTTTCCTCAACCTTAATAACGTTACCTCTCTTCTAGCAACAATACTAACATTATATAAAGGTATACTATCAATCTTTGTTTCAAAAACTCTAGATTTATGGGCATGTCCATGGATTACTATGTCTGGTTTACATCTCTTAACTGCTTCTTCCATAGCCTTACTACCGAGCTCAGGCCATATACTCCTAGGTTCACCTATACAAGCCTTAAATCCTATAGCGTAATGTGATACAAGTACTACTATGTCTGCTTTACCTCTAGCTTCTCTCACTAGCCTCTCAATGGTTTTTGGGAGTTCACGATATATTCTAGCTAATTCTGGCCTATGGCTTCTCTGCCACGATGTTAATCTATCTAGGGCGCCTCTAGTACCAACTATTGCTACTTTAGGCTTATCACTTATATCCACAATAACGTATTCATTGTTAATCCATTTAACTTCAGGATACTTATTTTTAAATTCGTTTTCTAAGCCTATGTACTCCTCATTACCAAATACCGCGTAAATAGGTACATCACCTATATATTTCCTAGTATAGTCTATTACGTATTGTAATGCATCAACTCTACCCCTTTTCACCATATCTCCTGCCCATAGTATGAAGTCTGGCTTAACCTTAACCTTAGCAATGGATGATACATATAGGTTTAAGTACTCAGGGCTATGAACATCAGCTGTAGTGAGTACTACTACTTCACTCAACTATATCGCCTCCTACTACGTTTTTTCAGAAAGCGATGCTCTTACTCCAGGTATTTTTCTACAAACTTCATCAATAATTCTACTAACCCTAACTATTTCGAGCGGAGACATTGATGTAACTCTAATCCTTACAACATGTTTTGGTATATAGGGTACTCCAAATCTCGGTTCAATGCTAGGCATAGGAATTGTTATTTCAATGAGCATATCATCTGAAGCAAGAACAACACTACCACCAATATTAGCACGCTCCATGTTTAACTCCTTTAGTTTATCTAAAAGCTCCGAGATAATCATCTTTATTTTACCAACATCCTCCACTATTATGTCAACAGTAATGCTAAATGGTCTTAGCATAGCCGGTTACTCCTCAACTCTAAACATGTAACCATAGCTTTTAAGCTGAGATAACAGCTCATCTATAAGCTCAGGGTTAGGTACTTCGACAATAAGTTTTACTCTAGCCCATCCAGGTTCAAGCATTGGGTCATACCTGTTATGTATTACTTCAAGTATATTAATTCTAGCTCTAGCAAGTATTCCTAAAACCTCCTTTAATTGACCGGGTCTATCAGGGAGCTCACCCTTAATTATCATGATCCTCTTTTCTCTAACAAGTTCTCTATTAACAATTCTTGAGAGCAATGTTAAGTCAATATTACCACCACTAATAATAACTACAACATTCTTATCCTTTACATCAACTTTACCTGATAGAACTGCTGCAAGTGCTGCTGCTCCAGCACCTTCAGCTAAAGTCTTGCCTCTCTCCAATAACATGAATATTGCGTGAGCTATTTCATTGTCACTTACAGTTACAATATCATCAACACACTCGGAGATTATCTGGTAAGTTAAGTCACCCGGCTTCTTAGTTACAAGTCCATCAGCTATGGTGGACTTAACGGGTATTTCAACTATCTTACCAGTCTCAATAGATTTCTTCATTTTAGGAGCTGCTTCGGGTTCAACTCCAATAATCTTAACTGAGTCTCCTAATAGATTTCTCATAACTGATGCTATACCCGAAATAAGTCCTCCACCACCAATAGGTACAACAACTACATCAATGTCCTTGAGGTCCTCTAAAATCTCAACAGCAATAGAGCCTTGACCCGCAATAACATCTAAATCATCAAATGGATGTATAAATGTAGCACCAGTTTCCTCAGCAATCTCTAAAGCCTTCCTATAAGCTTCATCATAAACAGAGCCGTGTAGGACAACGTTCGCTCCATAACCTCTAGTAGCAAGAACCTTACTAGCGGGAGCAGTTATAGGCATAACTATTGTTGCAGGAATACCATACCTACTCGCAGCAAAAGCAACTCCTTGAGCATGATTACCGGCAGAAGCAGCAATAACGCCCTTCTTCTTTTTATCCTCAGGTAGCTTGTATATTTTATAATATGCTCCGCGAACCTTAAAAGCACCTGTTTTCTGTAAATTCTCAAGCTTAAGGAATACTCTACCACCAGTTAACTTAGAAAACGTTGTTGAGCAGTCAAGAGGTGTTTTATGGACAACACCTCTTAATACACGACTTGCTCTAAGAGCTTCAAGAAATACTTGTTCGTATAACTTGGTTTTCAAGGACTATCTCCATAAACTACATAGCTCCTAAACCTTAAATAAGTTAATCGTAAGGAGATTAAATAGGCTTAAAACAATGATATTAGATCATACAGATAAGAAAATACTTGAAGTATTATTAAGAGATGCAAGAACACCATATAGCAAAATAGCTAGACAGCTTAACTTAAGTGAATCAACTGTATATCTTAGAGTCAAGAAGCTAATGAATCACGGAGTATTAAAGGGATTTCATGCGGATGTAGATAGGGTTAAGGTTGGATTTAAGGTAATGGCGTTTATTTTAGTAAAAACTATGCCAGGCAAGTATGTAGAGATATTGAAGGAAATAAGTAAGATACAGAACGTACTAGAGGTTCATGAAATAACAGGAGAGTATTCGGGGCTAATTAAGATAGTAGCAAGAAATCAAGAAGAACTAGCATCAATAATAGATAGAATTGGGGGTATTAAGGGAATAAGTGATACCAATATAATGTTCGTTTTAAGGACTATTAAGGAGGAGAAGAACATACCAATAACCTTGATATAAGGTGAATGCAAATAGTTTCTACACATTGAGGTCGGTTTGAGAGCTCCCAATCATCAGTATAGAATCCTCATCTGGTTTGCTACTCTTCATCCCAGTAACTTACTTATAGCTACCTCTTTATTAAACCTAATACGTGTTTAGCGATGGCTTTTGCAGGATTAACACCTGTAGCATTCATTAATCCTCGCCAGAGAGGAGCAGCATTAGCTTCAAAAACAACATAACCTCTAGGAGATTCAGCAACGTCAATACCAGCATATTCTAAACCAAGAGCCTTAATAACTTTAATTGAAATGTGTTCAAGTTCATCATCAACCTTAGCAGGCTCGGTCCTAGCTCCAAGAGCTACATTGGTTTTCCATTGACCAGGAGGAGCTATTCTATATGCAGCAGCAATAACTTTTAAACCAACTGTAAAGACCCTAATATCCCTACCAGGCTTCTCAACATATCTTTGAAGATAAATAGGCTGATTTTGGCTTAACAAAGTCCTCATAATCCTATAAGCTAGATCGGGGTCATCAACTTTAATGGAACCAAGCCCTAAACTACCGGTTAAAGGCTTAATTACAGCAACTTTCCACTCCCTCATATACCTCATAGCAACATTAATATCCTCAGTAACAATAGTCTCAGGAACAGGAACACCAGCCTTCCTGAGCAACCTTATACTAGTATACTTGTCTCTAGCAATGAGCAGACTTCTAGAAGAATTAATAACGAGAATACCCTCCTCCTCAAGTTGTTGTAAGATACTAATCCTCTTTAGTAACTGCTCAGTAGAAATAGCAAACCCGAGATTACGGACAACAACAGCATCTAAATCCAATAGCCTATTAGCATACAAAACCTTAACATCACGATCGCCGACAATGCCCGAGAGCCTTGAAACCCTCATATAGTGTACTCGAGCACCAAGCTCGGTGAAAGCCTCAATAAGTTGCCTTGAAGTCCACGTAGGCTTAGGTGACTCATGCAGTATACCTATATTAGCCACTTTACCACCTTTACTCTAAATCATGTATTGGAATCAAAAAATATATTTCATTGATAAAAACATGAAATAGAGGTTAGATGGAAAGTGAATACATGGCAAATAGCAATAATCATGGCAGAACTACTAGCTCTACCCTACACTACGAAAATTCTATTAGACTACATAAGGGAAGTTCACCTAAGAAAGGGAATTAAGGGTATCGATATCCATAAGCCATGGAAACCAGAAATACCTGAAGCATGTGGATTAACAATATTATTAATGTCCCTAATAGCAACAATACCATTGTTACTGCTTTCAAATGTAGATCCCCTTAGGATAATGGTATTCATAATGGTGGTGGGATTTAATGGTACTATAGGCCTATTAGATGATTTATACGTATTATCGGCAAGACTTAAAGTAATTATACCTGCATTATCGTCTATACCATTAATAATCTTCTCACAGTATACTCCAAGACCAATCTTACCTCTCGTCGGAAGTTTAAGAATAACAATAGTTTACTTACTACTTTTACCATTAGCACTATCTATAGCGGTTAACATAATGAACATGGCAGATACACATAATGGTATATTACCGTCAACGTCATTGATAGTGACAATAACGCTTGCAATAGCATCACTTCTATCGTACCTTAAGGGGCTATGTGATTTAACTGGATTTTATTTATCATTAATAACAATAGCAATACTAGTAGGATATACACCATACAACCTATACCCAGCAAAAATATTCAATGGGGATGTAGGGAGCTTTACTCTCGGGTCAATATTAGCATTAATAGCCATTTACTCAAGAACAGAAATGTTATTAATAATAGCTCTAACACCACACATACTCAATGCATTAAACATCCTCATAAGTATAGGAGGATTTAAAGAGAGGAGAGAGATAGGTAGAAGACCAGTAATAATAGATGAAAACGGCTATATATCCATAAACCCAGACCCAAAAGCGCCAATAACATTACCACACATATTAGCTCTAAATGGCAAGATTAGGGAGGTAGAAATATACATAACATACATAATATTAACTACAATATCATGTATAGTTGGGTTAATTTTCCATGTACTAGCTTTACCGTCCTAAAGAATCTATTATGATTTTTGATAGGAATAATCCATAAATTGGTGCAGTTAATGGGTCTGTTTTCAACCTAATGTCAATTACTCTACATCCCCTAGTTCTAGCTTTAAACAATATTTCATTAATTACGTGAGACTCAACATCAGTAGAAAAAACAATTAAGCCTAAATTACTCTTCGTAAGCGATTGAACCACCTGTAGTGCTGATGTAGCATTGACTATACTAATACCTAGCCCCCTTGCTCTAATCTCATAGAATAGTAGATAAGCTGGTGAAAGCATTGTTGGAGTATAGGTTAACATAACTTCATCTATGCTCTTTACAGCATCTACAACCTCATTAATAGCGTTTTTATATTCATTGTAGAGCTCATTAACTACGCTTCCAAAGTCACTTACCTCGCTTAAAAGCCTCTTAACTCTAAGAACCTCTTTCTCTTCAGCTAGCTCAGTAATAGCTTTAGCGAACAATAAGCTTACATATAGCAGGTAGTTACTAGTATTGATAATTAATAAATTATTGCTCCTAATTCTAGCAATTACTCTACGGTCTAAAACTGGTGTTATTATTAAATAGTTTAGGCCTAAGCTCACACATACGTCCCTAAACCTAATAGCATTATTCTCCTGGCCTTCACCGAAAATGCCGAGGACAACAGCTTTATTACGCATATATGGTGCTATATGGTATATGAATTCATCAACACTATACATGGACGTACTTATACTAGGTTTAAGTATTTTCAAATACCAATAGGCTACATTGGAGGGTATAATACCGCTACCACTATAGGTTAATATCAATGTATTCTTTACGTTTTTTATGAAGTTCCCTAGCTTTACCTTATACTCTTCAACGCTTCCTTCAATGTTTCTAAGTTCTTCAATTAATTTAGTGCTCATAGTATAGCGTACCTTAATGCTTCACAACAACTGCACAGCTCTTTATCTGGCTCATCTGGTAGCTTGGGTATGACATGGTATAATAGATTCTTAGCTTTCTCGATATTCTCCTTCATAACCTTCTCGACTTCATGGGCAGTTACAGGTCTTTCAGCCCAAACATCGTAGTCGGTAATGGTAGCTATTGTAGCATAGCAGAGCTCAGCCTCACATGCAAGTACAACTTCAGGTACAAGGGTCATACCAATGATGTCTGCCTTAAATACCTCTTTCCAAACTCGGCTTTCTGCTCTGGTAGAGAATCTTGGACCCTCAATACAAATATATGTGCCCTTAGGATGAACTGGTAAGCCAAGTTCTTTTGCGGTTTCAATGATAATTCTCCTAAGGTGTTCGCAGAATGGGTCAGCTAAACTGACATGAGCAACAGTATGCCCTTCAAAAAATGTATACTCTCTTCTCTTAGTCATATCAATGAACTGGTCAGGAACAACAATGTCACCAGGCTTATAGTCCATACGAAGACTACCAACAGCGCTAACAGCAATAACCCACTTAACGCCAAGAGCTTTTAATGCCCAAATATTAGCCCTATAATTAATCCTATGAGGAGGTATTCTATGACCCCTACCATGCCTAGGTAGGAAAGCAACCTTCTTACCCTTAATCTTACCAACGATAATCATATCACTAGGCTCACCATAAGGCGTATAAATCTTAATCTCCTTAGCCTCCTCAAAGATACCAGGATCGTAAAGACCGCTACCACCAATAATACCAATATCAGCTTTCTCCTTGACCTGAGCAAACATAACCCCAACCCCAAACCACAATATACACCAACAAACTAAAAAATACTACAAGAACATACAAACAAGCTTAACTTTTAAGACCCCACACACCATAGAAATAATACGCTACTCAGAGCGGGGGTGCCCGAGCTAGGACAAAGGGGTCGGGCTTAGGACCCGATGGCGTAGGCCTGCGTGGGTTCAAATCCCACCCCCCGCACCAGTTCTCAACGAGTTCCTCAATTATTTCACAATTTCCAAGACATTTCGACTTCTTCCTACCTGTAATTGGATCATACCATTCCTTTATGAGATAATAATTACCCTTAACTTTCTTAACTCCATAAAATGTCATAGCTTCCCCATATCAGAGACATTACTGTGGAAACTTTTTCAGTAATGATATTACAAACATTATCGGGGTTTCTGAGATCTTTAACTCTACATAGTTTAGACTAGTGCACCTCTTATGACTAATATTTAGCCCAGTTAATAAAGGTACCACAGATATGAAGTAAAAAATAAGAGTACGCAGTATAGACCTATGTGGGAGAGAAGTAATACTCTATTTAGTTTATAAAGGTGGGATTAAGGGAGGAGAACTCACGCACACTATCTTAGTAACAGTTATCTGTAGTCACACAATATTATGTACAACAGTAATTGAACTGTAGGTGGTTCTATATGCCCAGAAAAGTTATTGATTTAACCATGATTCTAAAGACAGGTGCACCCATCTTCCCGGGATATCCTACACCAATAGTTCATACATGGGTTACTATTGAGAAAGCAGGATATTATGCAAACCTACTAATGTTTGTAGAACACACAGGTACTCATGTTGACGCACCAGCACATTTCGTAAAAGATGCTCCAACAATTGATGAAGTGCCTCCTGACAGGTTTATGGGTAAGGCAATAGTAATCGATGTATCAAAACTACCGCCAAAGGGAGCAATAACCGATAAGATAATTGAAGAAGCTGTTAAGAAGATGGGAGTAGAGCTTGGACCTGAATGGATAGTTCTTTTCTATACAGGCTATGATGCTAAAGCAGGAACACCAGAATGGTTTGAACATCCAGGACTTGATGAATCTGGAGCAAAATACCTAGCAGGAAAAAATGTGAAAGCAGTAGGTATTGATGCTCCAAGTATTGACCAAGAACCATTCCCAGGGCACAAGATACTACTACCAAGAGGAATAGTAATATACGAAAACCTAACAAACCTAAAGGAACTCATAGGTAAGAAATTCGAGTTCATAGCATTACCATTAAAGATTGAGAAAGGTTCAGCAAGTCCAGTAAGAGCAATAGCCATTGTAGAGGAGTAAAGTTAAAGAAAAATTATTAGGTGAAGGTACATGAAGTCCATTCCACCAACATTAATTCACTCAACATTAGCACAACAACTAGAGCCTGAAGGAGCATTCATTTACTTAAACCTAGCACTAGAAGCTAAGAAGAAGGGAATTGAAGTAGTAAGCTTTGGTATTGGACAACCAGACTTCAAACCACCAGAAGAAGTACTAAATGCTATAAAGGAGGCTATAGATAAAGGATTCATAAAGTACATTTCACCACTAGGAATACCAGAACTAAGAGCTAAGGTAGCAGAATATCTAAATCAAAAATACGGTACAGACATAAAACCTGAGGAAGTAGCAATAACTATTGGAGCAAAATCAGCAGTATTCATGTCAATAGCATTATTAACAAGACCTGGAGATGAGGTAATAGTACCCGATCCAGGATTCCCAACATATGAATGTGTAGTAAGATATGCTGGTGGAAGACCCGTATTTCTAGTCTTGAGAGAGGAAGATCAGTTTAGAATGACACCTGAAAGAGTTGAACAATGCTTAACGAAGAATGTTAGAGGAATTATAATCAATACACCACATAATCCAACAGGTTCAATGCTAACAAAAGAGGATGTTAAAGGCGTAATGGAGATAGCTAGAAAGAAGAACTTATTCATAATATCAGATGAAATATACGAAGACTACGTATATGAGGGAGAGCATTATAGTTTCCTTAAGGAACCAGACTGGAGAGACCACGTAATATATATAAGCGGGTTCTCAAAGACATGGGCATTAACAGGTCTAAGAATAGGAATACTAGTAGCTAGAAAGGAGATAATAGAGAGAATAGACCTATTCGCAACAAACGTCTATAGCTGTCCACCAGCACCCTTCCAGTATGGAGCATTAAAAGCACTAGAAATAGGTCTTGACTGGTTTAAGAAGATCAGAGAAGACTATAGAAGAAGAAGAGATACTGCATGGGAGGAATTAAACAAGATACCTGGAGTAAAGGCATTAAAGATGCCAGGAGCCTTCTATCTATTCCCCAACGTAAAAGAGCTAGTTAAGAAAATGGGATACAAGAACGTCGATGAGCTAGCAAGAGCTATGCTATTTGAAGCAGGCGTAGTCCTACTACCAGGAACAGCATTCCCAATGTATGGCGGTGAAGGATACATGAGAGTATCATACGTACTACCAGTGGAGAAGATCAGGGAAGGATTAGGGAAAGTAAGAGAATGGGTTGAAAAGAAAATAAGAGGATAAGGTACATGTCAGAAATAAAATATAAGATCCCAATAGAAGTAACTGTAGCATACCTAGCAGCCCTAAGTCTACTACTGTCTACGGAGTGGATAAGATTACCAGTGTGGGCCGTCTTCGTTACATGGGCTGGATTCTTCGTACTTGGAGCGGATAAAAAGGCATTCATAACAATATACAAGTGCATTCCGCTGGGAGGAGTCTTTGGACTCATAGCAGTTATAGGATTCAAATACCTTATCGAAGCAATGCCCTTCGTACACTGGGTTATACCTTGTATGATAGTTGAATTCATTGACGTACTAATACTAATGATAATCATATCGAAGTTCGGCTTCCCAGGAGGAGTCGTCTTCTGGGCGTTTGCCAGCTACTTTGGTACATTCTATGGCGGATTCTTCTTTGATCTAGGATCCTATGTAGCTAATGCATTCTCAGCACTTGCATGGGAGATGATCGCTAACTTCCTTGGACCAATATTTGGAGTACTAAGCATTAAACTCTCACTTCCATACATAGTTAAGAAGGAAGGAGGTGAATAACATGGCTCAGCCAAAATTCTATGGTGTTATAGTACCATTCATTACACCATTTAAGGAGGATTTCAGTATAGATTTTGAAGCTGCTAAATGGCTTGCTAAATATCAAGCTGAACGAGGGGTACATGGAATATTCCCCTATTCAACTACAGGTGAATTCGTACACTTAAAGCCTGAGGAAGGAGTTGAACTAGTTAAAGCCGTTATGGAGGAGGTTAAAGGTAAGACAAAGATTATTCCAGGTATTAGCACTAACTGTACCGAGCACTCCATCGAAATTGGTAGAAAGATGAAGGATCTTGGAGTTGATGGAGTCATAATTACCCCACCATTCTTCTTCAAGGTTAGTGGTGCTAGACTAAAACTACACTTTAGTAAAGTTGCTGAGAAAGTTGATTTACCCATAATAGTCTACAATATCCCAGCTACAACTGGCATTAATATACCAGTTGAACTATACGTTGAACTTGCAAAGGAATATAGCAATATCGCTGGGGCTAAAGTAACATACGATAGCGTAGCATACATGAGAAGGCTTATACGTGAAGTCAAAGCAGTAAGAAAAGACTTTGCAGTATTAACGGGTCTCGACGACCACCTGCTATACACGTTAATGATGGGTGGAGATGGAGGAATTATGGCTCTTGCCAACGCAGCACCACAAATACACGTAGCAGTATACAACGCCTGGATTGAAGGAGATCTCAAGAAAGCCTATGAAGCATTCAAGAAATTATTAAAGCTTGTACAAATATATGATGTTGCAACATCATTCCCAACAGCTGTTAAAACAACACTTAAAGTAATGGGAGCACCAATAAAGCCATATGTAAGACCACCACTAACACCTGAACCCCCTGAAATAGAGGAAAAGATCAAAGCTATAGTAGAAGAACTTGGATTAAAAATAAGTTAAACGTAAAAGCAATCACAGTAAAGTAAATAAACATAAACCCTTTTTTCCCATATCCTCTTCTCGACTCAAACTTAAGTATAATCTGCTTTGCTAAATGGTAAGGTAGCGCAAGGTTTATAAATATGTAAACCTTAGTAGATTTACAGGGGTTGCAATGGTTAAGTTAAGAAATGTATGGCCCACACCATACAATGGTATACCAGCAATACTATCATCACTATCCCTAGTACTATTCGTCTCAGCATTTCTCATAATACACTATGGTAAGGGAGCATACGATACACTTAGTTTCATACTATTCTCTACTGGTATAATTTCTATTTTACTCTCTTCGGGTAGAGAGGTTGAATTAAAGAATGGTAAATTAATATTAAGGTACGGGTTCCCCCTAACGTTAATTAGTATTATCGTAGAGGATGTTGTTGATGTTGCTGATCTTTCAAGTCTTAAGAGGGGTAAGTTGATTAAGTATTTTAAGTCACAACTAGTAATGCCATTACTTATAATGCTTTTACCAGTACTATACATGCCCCCAATAACCAAACCTTTAATGCTGTTATTCCTATTAGTACCAGTAGTTGTAGGTTTTAGCCTACTAACATACTTTATGATGACATTTAGTGATTATAAGCGCTTCCTAAACTATACTGTAATAACGTTAGCAATTATACTAGCATTAATATTCTTGGAGGCAGCTTTAGTAAATTCCCGAATAGCTTCAAGTACAGATGCACTACTTATGCTAGCAGTAGGATACCTACTACTAATCGTAGGCTTCATAGTGTTCATATCGTTTGCTATGAGAAGACACATAGTGTTAATCGAGAGTAAAAGAGGCTACTACGCTATAGCAGCTCTCTCCAAAAGTGATGCAGAAGCTCTCATAAAGGTACTAGTTAAACACCTACTAGCAAGGGAGGGCTAGGTGAGATGGCATTTAGGCTTCCAGAGAGAATGGAGGAAATATGGTTCTCTATAGCTAAGGGTGAAAGAGAAACTGATGTAGCCACTAGACTAAACATTACAAGGCAAGCTGTAAGTAAAGCTATTAGGGTAGCATATGGTAAGATAGCTTCTATGTTCTTGGAATTAGCTGAGATATTGAATTTAGACGTTGCTAGAATTAATGTGGAGAAGGGATATATGATAGCTCGTAGTCGACAGTTAGGTTTAAGAGTTTATGCATTTTATGTTCCAAGTAAGGGTATTCGCATTTTATTTGGTATTAAGCCCTATTGTGGTAATGAAAGCTTACTACAAACGTGTAGGTTAATCATTGATTGGGGAAGGGAACTTAAAATTATAGATCGTGTAGAAGGAGAGATTGAGTTCTTAATAGATAAGATTATTAGGAAAATAGAGGGGTAGGGTAAGGAGGTTTTTAATATATGGTCTAAGGTGGCTGATAGGATTATTGGGTTTCCTTATACATTTTACTCCATAGTCTAAATAGTTCATCTTCTACGTATGGTTCACTATACTTTTCTATGATTCGAGTGTCTTCGTGTACTGCTACGAGGTAGTCTCTTTTGTGTACTACTCTTCCAATTATTGTTGCTTCTATTCCCTCAGATTCCAATAACTCTACGGCATCTCTAACTCTTCGTGGATTTACCGTTGCTATGAGTACTCCTGAACTTATCAATTTGAGAGGATCTATATTCATTTTACTGCATATTTCCTTTGTTTCTTCAGCTACTGGTATCTTGTTTCTCCATATGTTTATCGATACTTTTGAAGCATAGGCTATTTCCAGTAATCCTCCAAGAACTCCTCCTTCAGTTGGATCATGCATTGATGATGCTAACCTATTTTCCGCTAGTAGTAGTGCCTCCTTGACTACGCTTATGTAGTTTATGAAATGCTTTGCTCTCTTTATTACCTCCCTACCTACCCCCTTCTCCATTAATTCTTTCTCGAAATCAGTTGCTAGTATTGATGTTCCTTCTAATCCTGCTTTCTTAGTCATCAATACTAGGTCTCCTGGTCTTGCACCTCCAGTTCTTACCACTAGCTCCTTATAAGCTATCCCTATAGCTGTCATTGATACCATTGGTCTATCTATTCCTGCAGTATATTCACTATGACCTCCAACTATCATTGCCCCTACTTCCTTAGCTGCTTTATCTAGCTGATTCGTAATCCTATCTATGTCCTTTATACTGGTGTTTTCTGGAAGATATAATACTGGTAGAAGCCATCTTGGCTTTGCTCCTCTAACAGCTATATCATTACATGCTATGTGTACTGCTAGCCATCCAATATTCTCTATGGCTCCTGTTATTGGGTCTACGTGTACTATTAGTATTCTTCCATCTCCAAGATCTATGAGTGCTGCATCCTCACCTATCTCTGGTCCTACGATTACACTTGGATCCTTTACCCCTATTCTGGGGAAAACGTATTTTACTAGTATTTCTGGTGGTAGTTTGCCTGCCATAATTTATTCTCCTAGTTAATACTACGTGGTAGGTGATTTAAATAGCTTGGATTACCTGTTTAGTTAAGGGATTGAGATGACCTATCGGTTTAAGCCTCCATTAATTTATGTTCATGGTGGTGCTGGTAGATGGAAGGTTGATGAGGAGACTAAGCTTAAGGTATTAAAGTGTCTTGGAGAAGCCGCTATCACTGGTTATGAGGCCTTAGTTAGGGGTTGTGCTGTTGATGGTGTTGTTGAGGCTGTAAGGTTTCTTGAGGATTCAGGTTTATTTAATGCTGGTATTGGTAGTGTTTTAACTGTTAAGGGTACTATTGAAATGGATGCTGGGTTAATGGATGGTAGGAGTTTAAAGGCTGGTGCTGTAGCTTGTGTTTCAAGGGTTAAAAACCCTATACTATTAGCTAGAATTGTTCTCGAGAAGACAGACCATGTTCTAATTGTTGGTGATTCTGCTGAAGAGTTAGCTAGGGTCTATGGTTTAGAGAAATTTAAGGGTCCTTTACCTAAGAGGGTTGAAAGGTATAGGGAGCTTATAAATAAATTAGATGAGGTTAAGTATTGGAAGAAGCTTAAGGAACTGGTGAAACTGCTTGGTATTGAGGTTGGGGGTACTGTTGGTGCTGTTGCGGTTGATTCGGATGGTAATGTTGCTGCTGCTTCTAGTACTGGTGGTGTTTGGCTTAAGCTTCCTGGTAGAATAGGTGATACCCCTATTCCTGGTGCAGGTTTTTATGCTGATAATAGGGTTGGTGCAGCTACAGCTACTGGTCTTGGAGAATACATAGTTCTCTACGGGCTATCACGTAAAGTAGTTGAATACATGAGTAATGGGTTAAATCCTGTGAGCGCTTGTATTAAGGCTATTGAAGAACTAAGTAGGGTCTTTGAACGTGGAAGTGCTGGTGTAATAGCTGTTGATGTAAATGGGTTTATTGGTTCAGGATTTAATACTAATGCTATGCCTAGAGCAGTAATGTCTAAGGACCTACATAACCCCATAACCATATTTTCAAGAGAAAGAAACATATAGGCTTCAGCTCGTTTAATATTTAACTAAGTTTTTACTTCACTTTTTCTTGGTCTTGGGATTAGAAATGGTGTTCTCTTCTTGTATTCAATGTAGTCTTTACCAAATCTTAGTTCTAGTTCTTTCTCCTCAACTAGCTTTATATACAGTGCATATATGGTGGATACTATGAGTACTAG
>Ga0190313_1000922_pt1 | contig 16532 bp, 16 predicted proteins | sample 4870071011_MG_FD_169989 | JGI IMG/M metagenome (GOLD analysis project Ga0190313, IMG submission 169989) | Hydrothermal vent sediment bacterial communities from Southern Trench, Guaymas Basin, Mexico - 4870-07-10-11_MG | ecosystem: Environmental > Aquatic > Marine > Hydrothermal vents > Sediment ...
CCTGAAAATACCTTACTGTTAAGTAATGACCTAGCTAAGTCCCTAGCAACACCCTTAACCCACTGCCTCAACGTCTGTGAGGGGCTATCATAACTACAGACCTTAAACCTCTTATCAAGGTTTTCCATGAAGTACTTAATGATCTCTAACCTAGACTTATGCTCAAGTAAACCATTACTTACTGAGCACCTCCAACCAGACCTAAATAACCTAACCAGTAATGAGTCAACAGCAACAACCCTAAACATCTCAACGAAATCAAAGACCAGCGTAGGCTTACCAGACCTATCAGTATGTAGGAACCCTGCGTAAGGGTCTAGACCTGCAAGCACTAAAGCCTTCCAACACTCACTATAGAGTAGTCCATAGCCATAGTTAAGAGCTATGTTAAACTGGTCAGTACCATCCTGATCCCTACCCTCAAAACCTACGTCCTTAGGGATTACCGTGGCTAGAGCACTCCAATAAGACCTGGCCGCCCTAGCCTCAATACCCATAACCTCCTTCCTAAACTGACTTATGTGCTTCTTACTTAAGGTGAGTAACTCATTACCTAAGTCCTCGATACCGTAAGCAACCTCCTTTAACTCAGGGTCCTTAACGGACCTAGCTAGACCTAGTAAGTACTTGGCTTGATTCATGACCTTAGCGTAAGCTATAGACCTAACTAACTCAATACCTAAGTCAGTAAAGTAAGCCATGTACTGAGCCCTCCTAACATCTACGGTCCTAGATATGTATGGATGGTAAAGTCTAGAGACAGGGAACCCCCTACTATCAAGGACAACAACATCAACACCGTAATCAGTAAGTAACCTTAACGCCCTAGAGGTTATCGATATACCTGAGGTAGTTAGAATGACCTGCTCAACCTCAGATAGGGGTACCTCCCTAGAGCCATTACCGTCCTTAATGACTAAGTAACCCTTCTTAACACCTACCTTAACACCGTAGCCAGTAATGATTACGGCTCTAACCACCCTTACCTCACCCCGCAAATACTCTTAAATGGGCATGAGTCAGGACATTGGCCCGCTGGCTTAGGCTCGTAGTCACTTAGTAGCATGTCTATCGTGTCGTCCCTATAGTCTATGAAGTCCTTCCTTAAGTCTGAAGAGAGGTATATAGGCTCTAGGCTAATCCTAGGTATGCCCCCCACGTTATTTATGTATATTATCATGCCATAATCTATAGGTAGCTCAACGTTCGACTCAAGAACCATTGCGTAACCAGCTAACATCACCTTATGTATGTCGTTAGGCTTACCTACCTTAAAATCAATGACTAAACCACCCTCCATAACGGCATCAATCCTTAAGTTCTTTGAGAGACCTAGGTACGAGCCATCAACCCTAACCTCACTAATCCATGGTAACCAGGAGTTAAGAGACCCTCCTACTGTATTCCATGAAGCCTCACTAATTATCTGCGTGATTAGGTATTCTGAGAAGTCCTTAAACCACTCTTCAAACCCCTCAGGTATGTCTAGCCCAGTTAAATACTTACTAACCTCCTCAACCATAACACCGTAGAGCTTCCATGGCTTATTATTGAGCACTAAGTACTTCCTAGCAATCATTGAGACCCCATGAATAACTTCATGAACTAGTGAACCAACCTTCATAGGTAATGAGGGCTCGACATGAACTCTTTTAACCCTCCTTAACCAAACATCCCTCTTAGTAGGACAGTAAGAAACGACATCATACATAGATATACCTAGGTAAGCCCTAGGCTTAAGTGGTGGTCTATCCCAATTCCAACCCCTTAAATCCTCATCAATACCATCATAAGACCTCCTAGCATGGAGCTTCCTTAAAGCCTTAGCAACCATGTAGTTCGGTACCGGCATCTCTCAGCCCCCGTGATGTAGGGCGCTAAATAATCTAATTAAGAACTCTATCCATAAACGCATCAAACATGCCCGAAAAATACTTAGGAAGATATATAACTCTATCTAAGTCCCCATGTAGATAATTAATAATAATTCCTATGGAGCGAAGATGATGTAGCTACTCCTTCCTAAGAATGGGGCGTTGCATGGCTTGAGGTATTTAGTGGGCTTAGTATTAAGATTGAAAAACTATCTAAGTGAGGTTATTCGTGAGGTTTAATCATATGGGCCTGGTATACGTTGATGGTATAGTGAAGCATGGTGAGAAGCAAGTAAGGGTTAGATTCCTTATAGATTCTGGAGCTACCTACACAGTACTAACGAAACACGTGTGGGAAGAGTTAGGTCTTAAACCTATTGCTGAGATGGAGTTTGTTTTAGCTGACGGGACTGTCGTTAAGAGAGGTATTTCTGAAGTATTGCTTGAGCTCCCCGGCTACGGCGAAAGACACACGCCTGTAGTTCTTGGTGAGGAGGGTGATGTAAACCTATTAGGTATTGTGACTTTAGAGATATTTGGGCTAATCCTAGACCCCTTCAAGAGGGAGTTAAGACCTATAAGGGCACTCATGATGAGGTATCTAACGGGTTCTTGATGAATCCCCAGACCTTCCTACTATTTCATCCTTAATTACCCCCTTAATGCGTAGGGTTTCGGTTCGTGTTTAGGTTCTTGAAGGGATTGAGCTGTATTAAGTTAAGGTGAGGGTGAGGTTTATGTTTATTTCTTGTGATATATGTTATTGGTGGTGTTTTGAGGACTTTCGTGTTTACGTTGGGTTTTCATGAGGATCATGTTATTAGGAGACTTCACATTCATAATGCTTTACGTGAGGATCATATAGTTGTATTTACCGTTAGGCCCGTAGCTACCGCCGTTAAGAGGGCTTTCGACGGCCTTAAGGGATTTACTTCTAGGGCTGGCCTTAGGGACCCTGAGCTTATTGAGCTACCCCTAAACACCCCTGATGCTATATACACAATAATAAATACTTTGAGGGATAGGCCCAGACCCTTCATAGTTGATTTGAGTGGTGGTATGAGGGTTCTCGCTGTTTACGTAATGACCGCGTTACTGCTTATGAAGGAGGATGCGGACATATACCTACAGCCTGAGACAGGTACCATTACTGAGACAGTCATACCTAAAGAACTCTTCGAGTTTATGAGGAGTCCGCTAACACCTACCGAGATTGAGGTACTTAAGGAGATAAGTAATAACCCAGGAATAACCATATCTGAGCTAGCTAAGGCAACTAGTAAGTCTGAGAAGACCATAAGGAATATGCTAGCTAGACTAAGGAAGCTACTCGTGGTTCAAAAAGGTAGGAGGGCTGGGTTATACCCAACAAAATGGGTAAAAACACTAACACCAATAAAGCCTAAGGAAGAGGAGGAGTCCTCCCTTCATTAATAAGTAGCTAATCTCCTTAAGCCCCGCTCGTGTTACAATGTCTTCAGAACTAACCTACGTAAAAGAAGAGGCCCGAAGGCCCTGGATACTTATTTGAGTTCTCAAGAACGTCTAGGTCTGACCATCTAGCATGCCCTTTAATAGCTTTGATTACTTCGGTTTCATCTCTCACTAAGTCACCATACGGATAGGCTATCCAGATGTTATAAAATGATAGATGTTAAGGCGTGGATTTCGTTAAGAGGTTTAAGCAATACCTAAAAAGTAAATAAAGTAAATATTTTACTATTGCTGGTATTGCCTCACTTACTACATTAGTCACTACATGCCTAGGTATGCTTGCTTAACGTGTGGGTTGGTGCTTAGCTCGTCACTACTGCCTGAGAGTACTATCCTCCCATTCTCTAGTATGTAGCCTCGATGGCTTATTTTGAGTGCTAACCTAACGTTCTGCTCAACAAGCAGTATTGAGTAGCCTTCCTTATTGAGTTCTTTGATGGTCTCCAGTATCTTAACTGCTAGGTTAGGTGCTAACCCTAAGCTAGGTTCGTCAAACATTATGAGTTTCGGAGCGCTCATGAGCGCTCTACCTATGGCTAGCATCTGCCTCTCACCGCCGCTGAGTGTCCCTGCTAACTGCTTCCTACGCTCCTTAAGCCTCGGGAATAGGGTGAAGACGAACTCTAAGTTCTCCCTATACCTCTTCCTAGCTTCTGGTAGATAAGCACCCATATCCAGGTTCTCCTGGACAGTCATATAGGGGAAGAGCTCACCACCTTCAGGAACTAAGGTTATTCCCTTCCTTACCCTCTCATGTGGTGGTAGGTTATTTATTTCCTCATTATCAAAGATTATCTTGCCTCTATCCTCCTTAAGTATTCCAGCAATAGTTCTCAGAGTTGTTGTTTTCCCAGCCCCGTTAGGCCCTAAAAGAGCTACTATCTCTCCCTTATCAACCTCGAAGTCAATACCCCAGAGTACCTTGAGCTCTCCGTACGAAGCCTCTAAACCTACAACCTTAAGCAACATACTCCTCACCTAGGTAAGCTTTAATGACTTTAGGATCCTTAGCTACTTTCTCTGGTGGGCCCTCAGATATTATCTCTCCAAAATCCAGTACTATGATCCACTCAGCACTCCTCATTATAGCCCTCATCACGTGCTCTATCCATATAATATTAACGCCCATCTCCTTATTGATTTTCTTAACGAGCTCAACAACTCTATCAACCTCAGCAGGGGTTAAACCAGCAACTATCTCATCAAGCATGAGGAGTTTAGGCCTACTTATTAAGCCCCTAGCTATCTCCAGTAATTTCCTTTGAAATATGTTAAGTGATGAGGCCCTTAAATCCGCCTTATCCTTAAGACCTACGAACTCAAGCAATTCCATAGCTTCCTTCTCAACCTCCTCTCTAGACACCCTCCCTACCCTACCAAATAGCCCGGCAACAACTACATTCTCAAGCACTGTCTCCCTACCGAAAGGTCTGGGTATCTGGAATGTTCTAGCTATCCCTAACCTCCTTATCTTATGAGGTGCTAGACCTGTGATGTCTTTACCTTCAAAGAATACCTTACCTGAGGTTGGTTTGTAGACCCCGGTTATGACGTTAAATAGCGTTGTTTTCCCAGCCCCGTTAGGCCCTATAATACCTAGTATCCCCCCATCATAGGTGAAGCTCACATTTTTCAGCGCGGCGAGCCCACCGAAGTACTTCGAGACATTCTTAACCTCAAGCATGTGCATCACTAACCACCCCCTACGGTATCTTCACCCCTATTCTCTCCCTTAACAACCCGACGAGGCCTTCTGGGAAGAATATGACTACAGCCATAGCTATTCCGCTGAATACTATGAGGTCTATACCGGGTACTGTGAAGGAGTACCTAGCTGCCTCATCGATTGTGAAGAGTATTGCAGAACCTATTAGGGGGCCGAAGACCGTGCCAGCACCCCCGAACATAGAGAATATGATGGCGAACATCGAGATCGCCGGAGTGAATACTGTGAATGGGTCTATGTATGTTGAGTAGTAGGCATAGATACCGCCAGCAACTCCAGGGAAGAACGCGCTTAGCATGAATGATATGAGCTTCAGCTTCGTTGTCGGCACTCCGGAGGTCTCAGCAGCTAACTCATCATCCCTGATACATCTGAGGGCTAAACCCACCCTAGACCTCTCAAGTAGGTAGGTAGTGAGTATGGTGGCTAGTAAGGTGATGAACATAGCGTAGTATACGATGGTTATGGTTATCTCAATACGCCATGGAGGTAGTGGGAGGCTTATCCCCTCACCACCACCGGTTATAGGTCCTAGGTTAAGGAACAGTATTTGAAGTACAAAACCCATGCTGAGGGTGGCTATGGCGAAATACGGACCTTTTAACCTCAGTGTTGGGTAACCTATGAGGAACGCGAATCCAGCGGCTACTAAACCACCTAAGATGGCTGTGATGAATGGCGGTATCCCGAACCTACTAACGAGTATAGCGGTTGTGTACGCTCCCAGACCGAAGAACGCTGTGTGGCCGAAGCTCGGGTAGCCTGTATAACCCCCTATGATGTTCCACCCACCAGCTATGATTGCGTACATGAAAAGCAGTAGTAGGAAGTCAACGAAGAATGTCTCAGGGCTTATCCATGGGAATATAGCTAGGAATGCGATTATGGCTAGTATGGGCCAGTACTTCCTAACTAAGTTCTCGAGCATCACACCTTCCTCCCCATTATACCAGTTGGTCTTAACCAGAGTGTGAGTATTAGAACTACGAAGGCTACGAGGGGTGCCCATACTGACGATACGTAAGTACCTACTAAGCTGTTGGCGATACCCAGAACTATAGCGGCTATTAATGTCCCTGTGAGGCTCCCTATACCGCCAAACACTACTATAGCGAACATAAGCCCTATCCAAAGCTCAGCAAGTGTTGGGTAGAATGGGTATATTATCCCTAAGACACTGCCAGCGAAGCCGGAGATTGCTAGGCCGAGGCCAAAGGATATCATCCTTATCTTCTCAACGTTAACGCCCATGAGGGTTGCACCTATGGGGTTCTGTATAGATGCTCTAATAGCTTTACCGAAGTACGTGTACTTAAGCATGAAAGCAACTATAGCTGTTATAGTTATTGCGATCGTGAAGCCCACTAGCCTATCTAGGAATATGAACACACCACCTACAGAGATGGAGGTGCTCAAGTAGGGTAGCCTTATACCCCTGTATAGGTTTGTCCATACAAACACCATAACGCTCTCTAAGAACATAGCCATTAGGTAGAGAAGCGTGAAAGCCATTAACTCGGAGACTCTCCTAACAACGTATTTATACAGTACAGTACCTATGAGGAATAGGAGCACGGATGAAATAACCATACCTATGAAGGGATTTATATTGTATAGTGTAAAAAGCCAGTACGTGATGTACGCGGCCAGTATCGCAAATGCTGCTTGAGCTGCGTTAGCTATGTTCATGACGCCGAAGATCAGGCTCAGCCCGAGCGACATGAGGGCGTATACGCCCCCTATCAGTAGCCCATTAACTATCGCTTGCGCTAGCAACCTCAAACACCATCCGCTACTAAGGCGTTAGTCCCACGTCGATGGTAGCGGATATATGGCCTCTCCCACTACCTGACCTCCAGCGGCTATGATTACTCTCTTGCCATTCTGCCACTGGATCAGTAGCGGGCCTAGGGTTGGGTAGCCGGCCTCTGTGTACTTGAGTGGCCCAACTACTGTCTGGATTGTGTGGGTCCTTATCCACTCAGCTATCTTGTCTTGATCTAAGCTACCTACAGCCCTAACGGCTGCCTCAAGTACCTGGCCAGCGGCGTAGGCGCAAGCTGCGTGGTAGTCTGGCTCCTTACCGAACTTGGCTTTGAAGCCCTCAACGAACTCCTTAACGCCTGGCCATGGAGCTGAGGGCTCCCACCAAGACTCTCCCATGATGCCGTTAGCGTCCTCACCTAGGGTCTCCCAGAACTCAGGCATGGCGGGGCCTACAGTTAGGAAGACTATCTTAGGTCTCCAGTTGAGCTGTTTGAGAGTCTTAACCACCAGTACGGCGTCTGGGAAGTAGGTACCGCCTATGAGTATGTCTGGATTCTTTTCCTTAACCTTAGTCAGTACTGGAGTTAGGTCTGTAGTGCCCTTCGGGTACTCCTCATGCAGTACTATCTGGATCCCGCGTTTCTTAGCATAGAGCTTGGCACCAGCAGCTATTGCCTTCGGGAATAGGTCGTTAGCGTTTATGATTGCCAGAGTCTTCGGCTTCTGATCCTCAGGTAGTGAGTCTATCCAGTCCCACAGACCCTTAGTGATGTTCTCTGCTAGGCCTGGTAGCGTTAGGAATATGTACCTGTAACCCCTGCTGAATATCTTGAGGGCGTTACCACCGCCCTCAACCATGACCATGCGGTATTTCTCAGTAACGCTTGATACTGCGAAGACTATAGCGCTTGAGTAAGGACCTAGAAGTAGGTCAACCTTATCAACGGTTATTAACTTCTCATACAGGTTAGCAGCTGTTGTTGGGTCGCTCTGGTCATCATACAGTATTAGCTCAACCTTCTTACCTAGTAAGCCACCCTTCTTATTAACCTCATCAACCCAGTATTCATAGCCTAGCTTGTACCACTCACCTGTACGCCCATACTCGCCAGTTAGGGAGAGTGCGGCACCGACCTTAATAACGTTCTTGCCTGGCGCTGGCCTTAGGAAGTAGTAGGCAGCCAACCCAGCCGCTATAATGATGACAATAATAACTACAGCAATAGATTTAGTTATGGCGGAACGCATTTTCTCACCATTATGTACTGGTTTCAGAATATTTTAAATATTTAACTTAAGGAGCTTGGAGTTTTTTCTTTATAAGTTTAACGCACGTATTTAAGTGTTAAACCCCTTATCTGGTCTATACTTTTTAGCTTCTTGGTTCTTAAGTAACTCTCTAGACCTTTGAGTATCTTAGGTATGAAGTTGACGCTACCGTGTATGAAGTAAGCTGTGAGTATCCCAACTGCTGATGCGCCAACCATCATCATCTCAATAACGTCTTTCCAGTCGGTAACGCCACCCATACCTATTATAGGTACGTCGACCTCCCTAGCTATCTGGAGTACCTTAGCTAGAGCTATTGGCTTTATGGCCGGTCCTGAAAGCCCGCCAAAACCCTCTGGGTTACCCAGTAATGGTTTACCGGTCTCTACATCTATTACTAGGGCGGGTGTTACGGTGTTTATAGCTGCTATGCAGTCAGCACCTGCATCAACAGCTATCTTGGCTACGTAAGCTATATCCGGGTATGCTGGTGATAGCTTAACTATTAGGGGTACCTTAATAACGCTCCTAACCTCACGCACTATCTCGCTTAGGTATTTGAGGTTAAGACTAGCACTGAATACTTCCCTAACTGTAGGGCATGATACGTTGACTTCGACAGCATCAACACCTCCCTCCTCCACCTTAGAAGCAACCCTTACGTAGCCCTCAACACTACCAGCAGCAACACTACCTATTACGTAAGCACCCTCCTTAAGGGCTACTTCCTTAAGCTCCTTGAGCTCACCTAAGAAAGCCTCAATACCCGGGTTCCTTAGCCCTACAGCGTTCACGTAACCACATGGTGTCTTAGCTATGGTTGGTGGTGGATGACCTTCCCTAGGCTCCGGTGTTATGGTCTTAGTAGTTACAGCCGCTACTCCAGCATGTATGAAATTTGAGAGAATCTTAGTTGAGGGAATACCTGAAGCGATTATGAGTGGGTTCTTGAGCTCCATACCGAGTAACCTAACCCTTAGGTCTGGCATGTGTTGAGCACACCGAAATTCATTATATTACCTAAGATATTTATGATTAGTTGAATCTTTACTGCTGAGGTTTTTGGGGCCCACCCTGAATTAGCTAATGCCTCAGCTCTCTCGCGTTACTATTGATTAGTACATTCGCGAGTTTTCCGCTCGGTGCTAGTTAATTTGGATACGTGATACCTGCTGGCACTCAAGTTACTGGTGGTAAGGCGGGGATTACCTATACCACCATAGCTACTAACGCTGTTGTTTTCTTGATAACCAGTACGTCAAGAGACTTCATAAGTACTGTTGATTGATGGATACGGCACTTCGGATTTCAACCCCCACTCTTCCCTACGGTAAAGGGTTTCGTTAGGATCCCTACTTCAATACTCATTCATGCCGACATATTTCACATATTCTTCAACATGTACTTCCTATACATCTTCGACATAGGTATTAAGAAGGTATTAAGTGTTAAGAGGTTCTTAATACTCTAACTCGTCCCGGGTTCTGCAACTTCAATACCCCACAGAGCCTTAATACCTGTCATGGGTTACGAATTCCTAGCTATCCCGGCCGTAGGAGCTTCAGGTACTAAGCGGTGCTCTAGGTGCTTACCTCCTCCCGAGGATCACCCTGAGTTTGTACTTCTTTATATTCCTATCCCCATATGCATATGTTGAGTACTGGGTACTACATACTGTTCTGGTTCACTATACAGGTTCTCTATGACTACATGAGGTCATGCGGTGTCGCTTTCTTCACCTATGTAAGTGGCTTCTTAGGTAGGCTGGTCATGGTGTGGTTAGCATGTTCTTCAGTTGTTAAGGCTATGAAAACGCCTCTGTAGGTTAAGTGCGATATGTTCTTCAATTACATAGTAATTAAGCGTAAGACATGCTTTAGTTTAGGGTTCTTGAAGACCGTTACAGCCGTACTCTTAACTGCCGCCCTCGCTGAGCTAGTTACGTGTGTCCTGATGGGGGTTAGTAGTACTGGTTCCTCAGTCTACGTTGTGGGTGTGTAGTCTAAGGTCCTCATCAGGAGCTATGCTGGTCATTAGCAGCTATGATAGTTTTCACGCTATTTGGTGAGGAACATAAGTACTCCTTAAGCAACATAGTCGTTGATGATGCGAGGGTTCTTGTTATCAGGTTAAACGCTCTAGGGTTACTCTTCAATCCCCGGTATGCTGGTAAGGTACTCATGCTGGATATTAAGGAACCTATATCAGTATACGTGATTTATCAAAATTAATTACCCTATCACAGAACATATGGGCATCCCTATCCTTAGTTAGAAGCGCCGCACCTAACGTATTTGCTGTAGCAAATATGAATGCGTCGAAGGGGTCCCAGTGTTTATTAAGTACTCTATGTGCGTACCTAACTATCTGAGGATGTAGGAGGTTCATTTTCTTAAGTTCATGAGCCTCCATAATCACAAAGACATCTCTTAATGGGCGACTTACTAACTCAGGTACTGACTTCTTAAGCCCTAACCTATATGTCTTAAGGAATGCTTCAAGCACAGATATTGTTGACACTATTAATTCAGTTTCATTTGAGTAAAGCTTAAATAGTACCTCAGGCAGTCGGTAAGGTACTGTACGTTGTGGAGGGTGATGTATTAATCATTAAAAATTACCTAGCTTTTTGAAGAACTTAGGGCTGGCGGCGTTATTGAGGTAAGTATTGAGGAGTTTGAAGAATTAAGTAAAGAGGTTATTGAGGTTTGAATTAAGTAGTATTAGGTACTCGTATATAAGGGGGATATGGGTTACTTAAGCCCCTTAATAAGTAGTTTGATGAACTCTCTTAATCTATAGTCATTAGTTAATAACCCTTTCTCTCTAAGTTCATCAGCCTTAAGGCCAACTCTCTTAACGAGCTCTATGTATGACGTAACCCCTTCAATCTCCTTAAGTAGCTTTACATACTCTGTAGGTATAGTTACCTCAAGTACTGGTAGCTCAACCTTAGATATGGTCTTTACCTCATGTATGTAGTATACCTTATTAATACCTAGTAAGCAGGCCGCTAAATACAGGAACGCTGATTCAGGCTTAAAACCACCCGTTAAGTTAAGCGCTACCTTACAGCCCTTACCCCTGGCCTCCTTAACTACCTTAGCTACCTCATCAATAAGGTGTAGGAGCCCTTCATCAAAGTCCATACCTAAGTACTTAACCTTAATCACATACGCATCTATCCCCTTACTATCAAAGAACTCCTTAAGTAGTTTAGCAGCTAACTCACCCTCATAAGTATCTGTAGATAGTAGATATACTTCATCAACATCACCACTCTCTATGTAGTCATACATAGCGTTAAGCTCAGCACTTAACTCACGTGGGTTAGCTAGTAATGCCTTAACAACCTCATCAACCATCCCCTTAGTAAGGGCGATCTCCCTACCCTCAAGCACCTCCCTACACCAACCAAACCTAGTGGCATCTCTAGCTAGGTTCCTGAGGACGCTAGTACCTACAGAAACAACGTGAATCCAGCAAACCCTAGAACCACACATACGAAACACCCACCAATCATTACTAGTGACTAACCTATATATTGGTGAGTTACGGGTATATGGGCTTACCCGCCTCGTAAGTAATTAGGTAAATAGCTATCGTGCCGCCAGTCCTACCACCCCTAGATGTCGTAGCTACCTTAACATCAAGAACCTTACCACTACGTGACTGAATAGTCTCTAACATAGAATTAAGCTTCTTAGTATCTTTAACACCATTAAAAACGCTTAAAGCAGAATAAAACACAACTATAGCCGCATAAACACCCAATTAAACCACCTCCAATTAAACCACCTAAGTAGCAGCGATATATTTATCTATCTATACACATTCTGATACATCCTTCGTAGGCTTCAGTTATATGGTAAAGTTAATCTATATCTATGATGAAATCTTATAATGGATGTACATGAAGATAGCAGTTATAGCTACATGGGGGTTCCCTGGGGAGTGGTATTTAGCTGATTACAGACCAGCGATTCCTCCTCAGGACTTAAGGAAGTGGGGTAAATTAGCTGAATGGAGTTACTTAGAAAGCCCAATAACAACGCACTCATCAACAACAGCTATAGTTAAGGCTTTAATTGAGGAGAGGAGTTACGATGTTGAAGTATTGATCTATGGGCTAGATAGTTTAGTTGCACCGCGGCGTCTAGACATTAAACACATACCTAAGGATGATGTATGTAGGATGGAGTTAGTTAAATATGTAGATAATTTCATACATAACATATGTTCAGAGCTTGGCCATGACAGTAACCAAGGCATTGATTACGCCTTCTTAAGAGCTAAGGCTAAAGAGCTTTTGGAGTTCATGGCTAAGAAATATTTTGAAGAAGCATCTTTAGATATTAAACCATTAATTAAGATTGTTCCGGCCGTAGGCAGATTTAGATTACAATGCACGCGTGACCCCACACAAAACGCTAGTTACGAGGTTAGGTTCTCATTTGAAGGGTCACCATTAAACATCTCGACTTACATAGGGTTAGACCTTATACGTACATATATACTCTCCAGGAAATCTCTAGATATTGCTGGCATAATACTGGATGTGAGTCACGGGATTAATTACTTAACATTATTAACAAAGGATGCTGTCATGAAGTTTGCGAAGCTTTATGGTGCATTAAAAGGCGATGGAGGGATTAAGGTTGCTGTCATGAATAGTGACCCTGTTCGCGAACATAGAGGTAAATCAGCAATACATGTGGTTGAAGCTACAGTGTTTAATGAAACCTGTATGGAAGCATTAAACGCGTTTAATAGAGACATTCCGCGAGATCACTCATATAGGATGTTAAAACGTAAGAAGGTTAGCGTATATGTAAAGAGGTTAGATAGTAAGTTAAGGACCTTAAGGAATACGTATTTAGGGGTTATTGAGGGCTTACTTAAGTCTCTTGATTACGGCATAGTACTTTACCCTATTTACAGGCTAAGTAAGCTATGTACTAGCAATTTAGTGTTTGAGGTTAATGACTTAGTTGATAAGGCTATAAAAGCCATTGAGCATAGGGAGGTTAATGTACGTAAGGATAAAAATCCCGGTTGCGAAGTTAGTGTTGTACACGACTTTGCCTTACTACCTATGGCTTATGTTAGTACTGCTTACGCGCTATACCTACTTAAGCATATAGCTTCATTAGTAATTAATGAAGTTACTAAGTACGGGATTAGTGAGGGGTTCATAGAACTTACTGCTTTAGAGGAACTCGCTAATTACTTAGGTCTTAAAGGTGTTGCGAGGAAGTTACTGGAGAATGAATTAAGTGATATAAGGAGGAGGGTGGAGGCGCTTGTGAATGTTCTTGGGTTAAAAGAGCTTGAGCCAACGGTATATACAGTTATTTACGAGTTAGTGAATAGACCTCTCATTAACTTAATAGGCTATGAAAGCGGGAAGGAGGTGATTGATGAAGCCAAGGAGCGTTTAGGTGATCTAAGTAAGTTATGTGAGGAAATTAATGAAAGGCATTTCTATGCTCATGCAGGCCTTGAGAGAAATGTCATAGAGTTGAAATATAGCGTAGGGACGGGTGGTGATCTTAAGATTTACGTAAGGTACACACCTAGATGTTTAAGTAAGGTCAAGGACTTAATCACTAAGTTACTGTCTTAATGATGCACTCTCGATTACTTACTTATACCGGGCTTAAGTATATAGCTTACTAGGACCTAATAATACTTAGAAATGAATCTAGCTGGAGTGTTTAGGTGGTTTATGTGGGTACTTACGTGGCTATGGCTAATTACTTGGTTGGTGCTGTTGAGGAGTGTAGGGCTCCACCATTCACTTCTAGAATCGTTAAGAACGTAATAATGACCTACCCACAATTCAGTCTTTTAAGGGAGGTCGTTAGTACTAGAGGTAAGTTTAAGCCAATAATGATTACACCACTAATTGATTCTGAAGGCCACGCACTATACTCTACTTACGAGCCTGGGGGTGTTTACTTACCTATTAAGTTAAGGCCTAATGAGGAATACACGGTTAAGATAGGTGTTGCTACTGATAACCATGACGTTATTGAGGAGTTAGCAATGCTTGATGGTGTCTTCAAGACTGAGTATGGTAGGTTTATTTTTAGGGTAGGTACTGTCGAGGTAACCTCCATAGATGCCCTTACCTTCGACTTCGGTAGGTACTTTAAGATTAGGTTCTTAACACCAACAATACTCACTAATAAGGTTATGCTACCACCACCACTCATGGATAAGGCTAGGAAGGTTCCTAATAGGCATAGACTACTACCAACACCTTCATACATATTTAACTTCCTCATAAAGCTATGGAATGCTTTAGTGCCGGATGAGCTTAAGCTACCTAAGCCTGGGTCTGACTTATGGGGTGCTTATAGGTTCGGTAGGATTAGCGACATAGTTATTAATGAGGTGGACTTCAGGGTTAAGGCAGTAACAGCAATATGTGGTAAAGACTCAGCAGGTAGGTTAAGGGAGATTAGGGGTTTCGTCGGGTGGGTGCTTTACGAACTATCATACCCACACCCAAAACTAAAGAAAGTATACAGCAAACTACTAGCACTAGCAAACCACTTAGGGATAGGTAGGTCAAGAGCAATAGGATTCGGACATGTAACAATAACAAAAGCAGACAGACCAAAATAGCGATAAACCCTTATTTTACTTTCTTAATTAACTCGTTTACATTATCCCTAAATACTACTTCAGATATAATCACTTTATCACCTACCTTACTTAATTTAAAACTAGATAGCATAGAGAACTCCAGTCCGCTATGTGCTATAGCATTCCTTAATACATGCTCATCAACCCTTAATGAAGACTCCCGTAGAATCTGAGTGACTATGTTCTTTACATAGTCTTGTGTAATACTTAGTGGGAACCCCTCCCTAATAGCTTTCCTTAATTCACTCTTCTTAAAGTAGAGTAACTTATATAGATATACAGTGAGACTTCCTTCATCTATTATTATGGGGGCTTTTTCTTTTATGTATTTAAGTATCATGTTTAATTCATTTAACGTATTTTCAGTCATAAGCTTATTTTGTATATATCCGCAATCATTATAAATCCTTACCACATTCTCCATGTACTTAATCAGATTGTTAAATCCGCCGTTCTTCTCTAACTCCTTACACAGTTCCCCCATCACTATATCTAAAACCTGATCTATCACTATGAATGCAGACATTGGTGGGTATATAACTTTCTTTTCCTCTTTAAGTATCTTTGGCTTCATGTATTGGTGTATCCTCTCAATATTTAATGCTGTTTCCTTATGTACTTTATTTACGCATATATTTAGTTCTTTAAGAGGGGTTAATGTCTTGTCATCACTTTCTACGTATGCGTTAGGGTATGTTAATGCTACTAGGTTGTTTCTGAGTAGGTTTACGAATCTTAAGTACTTTCTTAATGTGTTAGTTAGTTCTATGTTCTCTTTAAGGTCTTTGAGTACCTCACCTAAGCCTGTAGTGTCTAGTGTTTTTAGTGCTCTTAAGACCCTTATTAGATGTATGATTTTCTGTAGTCTGGTTACGTCATTTATGTTTAGCTCCCCTTGCTCTATGGTGTACCTATTACTGGTCTTTACGCACCTATCTCCTCCCCCTACCGCTGGTTCCGAGTTCACTATGATTAATCTCTTCTCCTTACCCATAGTTATTGCTGAAGCCACCGCTGCATATAGCACCGTTATTGTTTGATAATTTATTCCGTGGGTTACGTCCAGTACTATCCAGCTATACCTCTTACTTCTTAACTTACTAATTATTGTTGTGAATGCCTTAACGAATAAGTGGTCTATAGCACCCAGGAACCTCCAGCCAAAGTAACTACCTAGACCTGGCAGTACCTCTATGGTGGTTAACCTCTTAATCTCATCTGTGTACTCTCTACAGCATGTACATGTATCTATTAACTCATTTAGGTACTTAAGATATAGTGAGTGGGTTGCTTCACTTATGGAACTACCATCACTAACTTCTTGAGGGTTGACTATGGTGTTTATGCCGAAGATTAACGCATCGACATTAACACCAGCTTTAAGGAGTGTAGATGTAAGTACTAAGGTGGATGAACAAGACTCACAACACTCACCGCCATAATTAACCCACTTAGGTAAACCTAACCACCCAATAAAGCCCCTATCCTCAATAACCAACCTATAACAACGCTTAACCCACCCAGTGGGAAGACCCCAAGCAGCAACAATTAAGACACTACGATCGGAAAAAGCAATCACCCAATAAATATAACATACCAAAACCTAAAATACGTAAACAGCAACAACTTATTCCCGGTTCTGTCTTGGGAGACACAGTACCAATATATAAGTCTTTCCCCTCACGTAGAGAATTACCCAATCCACCAAAAGAGAATTGAAGGATTGTTACTAAACCATAAATATTTAT
>Ga0190313_1000923_pt1 | contig 16527 bp, 18 predicted proteins | sample 4870071011_MG_FD_169989 | JGI IMG/M metagenome (GOLD analysis project Ga0190313, IMG submission 169989) | Hydrothermal vent sediment bacterial communities from Southern Trench, Guaymas Basin, Mexico - 4870-07-10-11_MG | ecosystem: Environmental > Aquatic > Marine > Hydrothermal vents > Sediment ...
AGTTTTAAAAAGAAAACAAAAAGGGCTTTATTTTAGACCTTTCTGGGATAGAACCCCTATTAATTTTAAAAAATATCTTTTAAAACAGAATTTTGTAATTATAGCAGAGATAAAAAGAGTAAGCCCTTTAAAGAATGATTTTAGAAAAAATTTTAATCCTTTAGCTCTGGCAAAAGCTTATGAAAAGGGAGGAGCAAAAGCCATTTCAGTTATTACTGAAGAAATATATTTTAGAGGATCTTTAGAATATTTAGCAAGTATAAGAAGTAAAACTAATTTACCTCTCTTAAGAAAAGACTTTATTCTTGATCCTATTCAGATTGAAGAAGCTAAAGCTTTTGGTGCAGATATAGTTTTGTTAATAAGTTCTATACTTCGTGATGCTGAACTTTCAGAATTGATTAAATATGCAAAAAAACTGGGACTTTCAAGCTTAGTAGAAATTCATAATGAAGAGGATTTAGAAAAAGCACTTAAAGCAGGAGCTGAAATTATAGGAATAAATAATAGAAATCTTTCCAATCTTAAAGTAGATATAAATCAAAGTCTTAAACTTTTTCCTTTTATCCCCAAAAATATTCCTGTAATTGCAGAAAGTGGTTATAATAATTCTAAAGAGCTTAAAGAAATTAAAAAAATGGGATTTAAAGGGGTTTTAATAGGAACCTCTTTAGTAAAAAGTTCAAATCCTGAAAAGAAATTGAAAAAATTTGTGGAGGATTTGAATGAAGTATAAACCTAATTTTGAGAAAGGAAATGGCTTAATTCCTGCTATTGTCCAAGATTTTAATACAGGGAAAGTTTTGATGCTTGGTTTTCTTAATGAATCAGCATGGGAAAAAACCTTAGAAACAGGTCTTATTCATTTTTACAGCAGAACCAGAAATAAACTCTGGCTTAAAGGTGAAACCTCTGGACATTATTTGGTTTTAAAAGAGATTTATATTGACTGTGATGAAGATACTATACTTTTTAAAGTAGAACCAAAAGGACCTGTATGCCATAAAGGTTATATGAGTTGTTTTTATAGAAAATTAAAAAATGACGAACTTATAATAATTGAAGAAAAATTATATGATCCGGAGGAAATTTATGGAAAAGCTTAAATTTGGAATCCCTAAAGGTAGCTTAGAAAAAGCAACCATTGACCTTTTTGAAAAGGGAGGCTGGACAATTGATGTTCATCAGAGAAATTATTTTCCAGAGGTTGATGATCCAGAATTAGAAATGGTAATTTGTAGACCTCAAGAAATGAGCAAATATGTAGAAGCAGGTATACTTGATGCAGGAATCACAGGTAAAGACTGGATTTTAGAGAATGAATCAAAAGTGGTAATTGTTGAAGATCTTATTTATTCAAAAGTAAGCCAAAAACCTGCCAGATGGGTTTTAGCAGTAAAAGAAGATTCTGAAATTGAAAAACTTGAAGATCTTAAAAATAAAAAAATAAGCACTGAACTTGTTAATTTCACTAAAAAGTTTTTTGCAAAAAAGGGGATTCCTGTGGAGGTAAGTTATTCTTGGGGAGCAACAGAAGCAAAAGTTGTGCAAGGATTGGCAGATGCAATTGTTGAAGTAACTGAAACTGGAACTACCATTAAAGCACACGGTTTAAAAATTATTTATGAACTTCTAATTACCTATCCTCAACTTATTGCTAATGAAATAGCTTGGCAAACCGATTGGAAAAGAAAAAAGATTCAACAAATTGCAGTTCTTTTAAAAGGTGCTCTTAATGCTCATAAAAAAGTAGGATTAAAGATGAATGTGCCTGAGGAAAGTTTAGAGAAGGTAGTGCAAATTTTACCAAGTATAACCTCTCCTACTATCTCTCCTCTTTATCAAAAAAAGTGGTATGCTTTAGAAATAGTAGTTTCTGAAAAAGAAGTGAGAGAACTTGTTCCAAAACTTTTAGAACTGGGAGCAGAAGGAATTATTGAGTATAGTTTAAATAAAATTATTTAAAGGAGAAAAAAATGCAACGTTTACCCTTATCTTATATAAAACCAGGTATGAAAACTTATGAAGAAGTAATTGATGCTAATGGTAGAGTGCTTTGTGGAAAAGGAATAGAATTAACAGAAGACCATATTAAACGGTTTGAAGAATTCGGAGTTAATTTTGTTACAGTTGAAGGAAATCCTGTAAAACTTCCCTGGGAAAAAAGTTTAGAAGAAGAATTAAAAGAATTAGAAAAAAGATTTGAAGGTATAACTGATAAAAACTTGCTTGAAATAAAAAAACTTCTTAAAGAATTTTTAGAAGAAAAGTATCAGGAGTTACAAAGTTCTCAGGAATCTTAAAAATGAGGTAAAAAATGAATTTAAATCTTTCAGAGAAAAGAAAAGAAGTAAAAAGAAAATTAAGAAAATTAGAAGGACTTCCTATTTTACCTCCTATTGTTCAAAGGTTAAATAGAATGATAGAGGATGAAAAAACTTCTATTCATCAAATTGCAGATTTAATCGAAAAAGATCAGATTATAACCGCTAAAATTTTAAGATTAGCTAATTCTGCCTTTTATGGATTTCCTAAGAAAGTAAGCACGGTTCAAAATGCTCTTATGCTTCTCGGAATTAATATAGTTAAAGTTTTAATTATTACCTCCTCTATTTTTGATATTATTTATAAAGAGGATGTGAATCTTTGGGAGCATTCAATAGGAGTTGCCGCTTGTTCAAAGATTTTAGCTGAAAGGTTAAAATTAAAAGAACCTCAAGAAGTTGCTACTGCAGGTCTTCTTCATGATCTGGGGAAAATTGTAGAAAAAATAAGTTTTAAAGAGGATTACAAAAAAATATTAGAACTGGTGCAAAATAATAAAGACCCTCTTAAAGCTGAAAAGGAGATTCTTGGAATAGATCATGCAGAAATAGGAAGTTTTTTAATGAGAATTTGGAATATACCTGATAGACTCATAGAAGCGGTTGATGCTCATCATGAACTTGAAAAAGCAAAAAAGTTTAAAAAAGAAGCTGCTATAGTGCATCTTTCAAATGTTTTAGTTCACGTCAGAGGGTATGGAAGTTCCTTATATAAAAAAGTTCCTATTTTACACGAAAAAGCTTTAAAAATTTTGAAATTAAATATTTTTGAAATAAAAGAAATTTTTTTTAAATTGGAACCAAGACTTTATGAATTGAAATTTTTTACCGAAGAACTTAAGCGAGACATAGAATTAACTAATTAAAATATGCCCTATTCTAAAAAACTTATTTATGCTTTTCTGAAAAAAAATAAATTATTTAAAGAGTGGAAAAATTCTTTAAAGGTTTTTCTGAAAAATAAGTATTCTTTAAAATCTTTTTATGATTTTAAAAAATTTCTAAATGCTATTTTGTTTAATCCACCTTCTATGATTTTATATTATTCTCCTAAAAATCAAAAAGGTTTAAATGATTTAATTGAATTGAGAAAAAATTTTAATTTAATTAATATTCCCTTAGTTTTAATTTTGGATAAATTAGATTCCGAGTTTCTATTATCAATTTCTGACTGGGCTGATGATTTTTTTACTCTTAATAAAGACCTTACAGAAGTTTTTTTAAGAATTGAATATAGTTTGAAAAGAATTGAAAGAATTTCTGATAATAATCCCTTAACAGGGCTTCCTGGAAATACTTCTATCTCAAAAGCAATAGAAAGAGTTCTCAAAAGTTCTAAACCTTATGCTATAGCTTATGTAGATTTAGATAATTTTAAAGCTTATAATGATACTTATGGATTCACCCAAGGAGATGAAATGATTAAAAATTTAGCAAGAATTCTTACTTATACTGTATCTGAATTCTCTAATGATGATTATTTTGTCGGTCATATAGGAGGAGATGATTTTGTTTTTATTGTGCCTTTAGAAAAAATTGAAACAATTTCTAAAGAAATAATAAAACGTTTTAATACCCTTATTCCCTCTTTTTTACACAAAAAAGATTTAGAAAGAGGCTATTTTATTTCTATTAATAGAGTCGGAGAAACTTCTAAAATACCTCTTCCATCTCTTTCTATAGCTATAGTTCCAGTATATAAAGGTAAATTTAAACATGTAGGAGAAATTTCTGCAAGAGCAACAGAAATAAAAAGATTAATAAAAACCTTAGAGGGAAGTAATTACTTTATAGACAGAAGAAAATAGATTTTCTAAATGAAATTTTTAAAAATTTTATTCTCTCTTTTTTCTATTATTTTCCTCATTAGTTGTTCCTCTAAATATAAAAGTAAGATAACTTTTATGGTTGGAGGAGCACCGAATGAAGTGACTTTTTGGGATAAAATTGTTAAAGAATTTGAAAAACAAACAGGTATTGAAGTTGAAATTCTTAAACAACCTGCTGATACAGACCAAAGAAGGCAGAGTTTAGTTATAGCTCTTGCTTCCAAGGCAGAAGATCCAGATGTTTTTTTAATGGATGTTATATGGATAGCTCAATTTTCAAGATCAAACTGGTTAGAACCTTTAAATAAATATCTAAAAATGAGTCCCCTTTCTTTAAATATCTTCTTTAAAAATGTAGTAAGTGAAGTAGATACTTATAAAGGAAAAATTATTGCTCTTCCAGTTTACATAGATGGAGGGATTCTTTATTATAGAAAAGATTTATTAAAAAAATTCGGAATCCAGCAACCTCCCCAAACCTGGGATGAGCTAATTAATTATTCTTTAAAAGTCCAAAATTTTATGAGAAAAAAAATTCCTAATTTTTATGGATTTGTATGGCAAGGAGCTCAGTATGAAGGATTAATATGTAATTTTTTAGAAATTGCTTCTTCTAACAACGGAGGAGTTGTTTTTGATAATCATAAAATTATTCTTGATTCTCCTCAAAATATAAAAGCTCTGGAACTCCTTAGAGCTTTTATTCATTACTATAAAATCTCTCCTCCTAATACATTTACTGAGATGAAGGAAGAAGAAACAAGAATATATTTTCAAAAAGGTTATGCTTTGTTTGAAAGAAACTGGCCTTATGCTTGGATATTACATCAAAAAGATGATTCACCAGTAAAAAATAAAATAGGAATTGCTCCTTTACCCCATTTTAAAAATGGTAAAATTGCTTCAACTCTTGGTGGATGGCATATAGGAATATCAAAATATTCTGATAATAAAGAGGAAAGCTGGAAATTTGTTGAATTTATTCTCTCATATAATATCCAAAAGAAATTAGCTTTAAATTTAGGATGGAATCCAGGAAGAAAAGATGTATATGATGATAAAGAATTACTTAAAACTTTACCCCATTTTAAAAAATTAAAACATATTTTTAATAACCTTATTTCCAGACCTAATTTGCCTTATTATCCTTTAATTTCAGAAACTATGCAAAGATATATAAATGCTTCCTTAGCCAATAAATTAACACCTCAAGAGGCTCTAAAACTTGCAGAAAAAGAAATAAATTTTATGATAAAAAGATATAAAGAATGAAAACTTATTATAAAGAGGATCTTAAAACCTCTTTTATTTTTTTATTACCTGTTTTTATTCTTACACTTTTTTTCATATTTATTCCAGTTATAGCTACTTTTATAAACAGCCTTTTTAGAGATATTATTTTTCTCAATAAAAGGTTTGTTTTATTTCAAAATTACTTTTATTTATTAAGTGATAGTGGGTTCTGGCAATCTTTAAAATTTACTATTATTTTTATTATAGTTTCTGTTCCTCTTGAAATTTTTTTAGGAATTATCTTTACCCTGGTTCTAAATTACGAAATTCCTTATAAAGGATTCATAAGGGTTTGTGTGCTTCTTCCCTGGGCAATTCCAGCAGCAATTTCTGCAAGGTTATGGGAACTTATATATAATTATAGTTATGGTCTGGCAAATTTTCTTCTTTTAAAAATAAGAATAATTAATGAACCAGTTAATTGGCTTGAAACAGGATTTTCAGCTTTTGTAGCTCTTGTTATTGCAGATGTATGGAAAACTACACCCTTTGTAGCTATCATTTTACTTGCAGGGCTTCAAGCTATACCAAAAGAGATATATTATCAAGCTGTTATAGATAGAGCAAATTTTTTGCAAAGATTTTTTAAAATAACACTTCCTCTTTTAAAACCTGCAATTATAATTGCACTTCTTTTTAGAACCATAGATGCTGTAAGAATTTTTGATCTTATTTATGTCCTCACAAAGGGTGGTCCTGGAGGAGCCACTACTTCCCTTTCACTTTATGCTTATAAATATTATATAACAGGAGATTTTGGATATGCTTCCTCTATCTCAGTTATCCTTTTTATAATATCCTTTATTGCTTCAATAATATACTTAAGAGTAGGAAAATTCAGACAGGAAGTGCTATGAAAGAAGAAAAACTTATAAAAATTTTATTCTTTATAGCTACTTTTTTTGTCCTTTCTTTTTGTCTTATACCTTTTTTATATATGTTAATTATAAGCTTTTGTAAAAGCTGGGACATCTTCTCTTTAAAAGAAATAGAATTTACTTTTTCAAATTATATTAAAATTTTAAAAGATCCAAGCCTTCATTGTTTAGACTATATTAAAAATAGTTTGATAATTTCTGGTATAAGTGCTATTTTTTCGGTTTTTGTAGCTACTCTTGGTGCCTATGCTATTTCAAGATTGGATTTTCCTTTTAAGTTTTCTATTCTACTTTTTATTCTTGCATCTTCCATGTTTCCCCAAATAAGTGTAATCGGGTTCCTTTTTAAATTAATGAAAATTTTAAATTTTATAAATACCTATCAAGCCCTTATTTTACCATATATTTCGTGGAGTATACCTATTTCTCTCTGGATTATGGTAAGTTATTTTTCAAAAATACCTAAGGATTTAGATAAATCTGCTCTTGTAGATGGTTGTAGCTGGTTTCAAGCTTTTTTGAAAATCATATTACCCCTAACAAAACCTGGTCTTGTTTCTGCAGGTTTACTTTCTTTTCTATTTTCTTTTAATGAATTTCTCTTTGCATTAATCTTAACCATTGATTACCGTGCCAGGACAGTTCCTGTAGGAATTGCTATGTTTCAGGGACTTCACGGAGAACTTCCGTGGGGAAGTATAATGGCTTTTACAGCTCTTTCTTTACTTCCAGTAATAATAATCGTTACTCTCTTCCAAAAACATATTATGCAAGGATTAACAAGAGGAGCTGTAAAAGAATGAACCTAAGACTAATTAATCTTTCAAAAATTTTTTATTCTATCCGTGGAAAAATTAAAGCAGTAGATAATGTAAATTTGGAGATCCAGGCTGGAGAATTTTTTGTGATTTTAGGTCCAAGTGGTTGCGGAAAATCAACTCTTCTAAATTTAATCGCTGGTCTTGAAAAACCCACTTCAGGTGAAATTTATTTTGGGAAAAATTTAATTGTTTCTAAAGAAAAAAATATATTTATTCCTCCCAAGGATAGAAATATTGCTATGGTATTTCAAAACTATGCTCTTTACCCTCATCTGAGTGTTTTTGAAAATATTGCTTTCCCTTTAAAGATACAAAAAATGGATAAAGAGAAAATTAAAAAAGAAGTAGAGAAAGTAGCTAAAATGCTTAATATAAAAGATTTATTAACAGCAAGACCCGCAGAACTTTCCGGTGGTCAAAAACAGAGAGTTGCTATTGCAAGGGCTTTAGTAAGAAAACCTTCGGTATTTCTTTTGGATGAACCTCTTTCAAATCTTGATACTCAATTAAGAATAAGTGCAAGGGCTGAAATTAAATCTCTTCAAAAGGAGCTTGGGATAACTACAATTTATGTAACCCATGATCAAGTTGAAGCCATGAGTCTTGGTAAAAGAATTGCTGTAATGAGAGATGGTAAAATAGAACAGGTAGGAACACCTGAAGAATTATATAAAAATCCAAAAAATATTTTTATTGCACAGTTTATAGGAAGAATTCCTATGAATCTTTTTGTAGTTGATGTAGTAGAAGATAAAAGTTCAGCTTATGGTTTAATAAAAAATTTAAAAATAAAAATTCCTGATGAAAAAAGACATCTTATAAAAGATAAAAAAATAGTAATTGGTATAAGACCAGAAGATTTATTTATAAACCCAGAAAAAGCTGATTATGTTTTTTTAGGGGAGACAAAATTAATAGAATCCTGGGGGAGGGAAAAGTTAATTTATATAAAATTTGGTGAATATAATTTCAAAATTTTATCAAAAGATGAAACTTTTGAAAAAAAGATAAAAATAGGCTTTAATCAGAGAAATTTATATTTTTTTGAAAATACTGAAAGTAGGAATCAAATCTGCATGGGGTTAATCATTAGTTGATTTTGAGTCTTACCTATCTTTTAACTTTATTATTTTTATTATTTTTACTCATTATGAAAAATTTATTTAACCATTTCTGACCATTTTTTTGCAAGCTCATCTCTTCTTGGCTTATAAATAACTTCAAAAAAGTATCTTTGAGAGAGTAAAACCCCTTTATCATAACTCTTTACAATTTCCAATGCCTCTTTCCATGCTTCTTCAAACTTTCCTTGAAAACGAGATTCTATTTGTTTTTTAAATTCCTCTGGAGTTTGAATCTCGTCTCCAATAACAAAAAATTTTTTATCCTTAATCTTCACGCAATAAGCCATTTCATCTCCGATTTTTTCAATAGAAAAACTTTTTTCTATTTTTTCGATATCTTCTTTTGGAAATTTACGAATTAACTTCCATTTAGGCAATGTAAGCTTTGTTGGTCTTCTCAAATGTTTAAATCCTCTTTTAGCTGCAGCATAAAATATAGCTCTATTTAATCCAAAACTTTTTGCCTCTTCAATGGAATAACCCAGGGCATAGGCTCTTGCTGCCTGCAATGTAGCCATTACTTGAAAACGTCCAACTGGTCCCATTTTTATTTACCCTTTCATTTTTCGCCAGTGATGAGTTGCTATAGGAGCTTCTTTTGAAATAATATAAGGAGAATCCAGATTTTTCAATACTATTCCTTCGTAACCCTTTTCGAGATTTTCTTTAAGAGATTCTTCAAGATTTTCCAATTTTTTATATTCAATTAAATAAACAGGTGGATTTAATTTTAATAATTCTAAAATCCTTTTTCTTTCTCTAAGTGGTTTATTTCCTAAAAATTCATTATTCAAAAAAATAATATCAAAAACAAAAATTAATGGTTCTGCTTTTTTAGTCCTTGTTAAAACAGACGGAATCCCTCTTCTTCCTTTTGTTGAATAGAGCTCGCAATCAAGTAATGTTCCATTTGGAATATCTTTTAAAGAAGGATTTAAATAAGAAAGATTTTTTGTCCAATTTGGATGTTTTTCAAGCCTTCTTCCCCAATATTCAATTCTTCCATCCTCATATTTTATTATTTGTAATCTCCATCCATCGATCTTTGGCTCCACAATCCACTCACCATTTAATTTTTCTCCAAAATAAGGAATGGGTTGCATAAGAAAAATTGGGAGGAGTTTAATTTTTTCCTTCATTTTTTAATTTTTGAAATTATAATTATTTAAAATACATAAAAGAGGTTCAATATCATGTTTAAGAAAAAAATTAAGAAATTTTTAGAAAATGCAATACCTTATATAACATTGTTTTCAATAGGTTCAGCAATATTTTTACGAATTTTCATAAAAACTCCTGCACTTTTATATTGGTTTTTCTTTAAAAGAAAAGATTCAAATTAAGCAAAACATCTGTAGCTATCTTAATATTTAAAATTGGTTTTAGATAAAAGTTTTATGAAATTACTTATATAATGGAAAAGCAAAGAATCTTATTAAAATATATAAAAAATTTATGCAAAAGGTAAGACTTTCTAAAGAAGAAATAAAGCTATAAAAGAAACTGCAGAAGAAATTTTTGGTAAGGGAACTATGGTTACCTCTTTGGGAGTAGAGTTTATTTTGAAAGAAAAGGAGGAGATATTGATCTTTATATTAAACCTATATTTAAAGACAATCTTTTAGAAAGAAAAATAAAATTTTTGACTAAATTATGGGAAAAGCTTGGAGAACAAAAAATCGATATAATTTTAGAAAAAGATTCTAAAAGAGATATTGAGAAAATTGCTTTGCAAGAAGGGGTTGAGCTCTGAAAGAAAGATATAAGTATCTTTTAAAAAATATTTCTCGGCACTATGAGATTTTAGAAAAAGCTGATACTATAGCGTATCGTTTTTCAAAACCCTATAAGGATATCGGAAAACTTTTAAGAATTTATTTATTAATTCAAGGTGAAAAAATAGAAGAACTTTTTATGCGAGATGTAATTAATTTAGCAAAAAAGAGGATTAGCTATTAATTGGGAACAATGGGCAACAATGAGAGAATTGAGAAATATTTTAACACATGAATATCCTCAAGAAGAGGAAGAAATTGCAAAGACTTTAAATAAAGTGAAAAATTTTATAGTAGATCTATATCAATTAATTTTAATTAAGAGAAGGATTTAAAAATTAAAGGATAAATTATAAATGGTTTCAGAATGTGTTCCTATAGATCTGTAGTTTAAGAGAAAATAGAAACGGTGATTTTTTTCGTTTTTTTGATATGGGTTTTTTAAGATAGGAGGTAAATATTATTTTTTCGTTAATTAGGTAAGGTCTTTTATCTTTTTATAATGAATAAAAAACCTGATCAAGGATGATTTTTTAAATTTAATAAAATGCCAGGGCGAGAGTCAAACCCGCATAAGGTTAAACTCTCACGGATTTCTTAACTTTCGATGATTTTCCATAAAGCTTTTTAAATTTTTTTATTCCTGATTTTTCTGTTAATGTTTTGTGCAGCCCTGTAAGCATCAACTATTCCTAGAATCCATAGAACGATTGAAATAAGAAGAACAAACTTATAACCATGAAAAAAAGCCAGATATAAAAGTAGGCCCTGAAATGTTAAAAAACAAAACCCGGGGATTATTTCACCGTTATATATCTGCCCCAATCCCGGAATAAAGAAACTGAGAACAGCGGCTACTCCGGGATTTTTGAGTCCAGTACATCCCATATCTTCCCTTCTTTATCACTAAGTTCCAGGTTGCTACCTTCCACATCACACCATTTACCACACCGCCTCTATAAATATATAATTATACAAAAGTCAAACCTCTGCATACAAGGAATAATAAGGAAAAAAGAAGACAAGTTTTTTACTTTTTTGAATTTTTTTTAGCAAGTTTTTTTGTCAAGTTATACAATTTTTTGAAATTTTGATAAAAGGCCTGGTTTGAGTTTCAGATATCAAAAATTTAATTATATATATAGAAAAAACAAAAGAAGGAGAATTTATGCTGAAAAAAATGTAAAGAATAAATACTAATAACTCTGATAACCACACCAGTTCAGTGGACACCAAACTGCTTAATGAATTGCTTCAGTTACTTAGGAAACAGGTACTTTCTTTAGGTGTTCAGCTGAAGAAACAGGAAAAAGATACAGAAGCAGAAGGGAACCAAAAGTTGGTTTTTACTCTTCTTATTCCTCATAAACTTTATGTGCAGTTAAAAACTATGTGAAGCTTTATGCTGATAGAGATAAAGGTAAGTTAATAACTGAAATTATACTTACTGGTTTAAAAAAGGAATTAAAAGAAAAGTATGTAAAAAGTTCTTCCTAAAAGAGCATAATTTGATGTCAGAAATAAAACTAATTAAAGAAGTAGTATAAAATACTTAAATACACTTTAAGTATTCTTTTAATTCTATACAGGTTTAGTAAAACGGAACCAATAATACAGCCTGTATGAGAGGAGTATCAAATATGCTTTTGTTAACTTGGATTAAAAATTATTTGTGCTCCGGAATAATCCTTATTTTCTTCAAATAATTTTTAGTCGTCTTATTAGTAAGAACTTTCTTGTGTTTAATCTTTCAGTATTTAGATATATGTTGTTTTTAAATCCCAATTTACATTGAAAGAAATAAATTATTTCTTCAATTACAACAGTTTCTCATTTTTAAAATTTGTCAAATGTTTTAGTTAGTCTAAAAGAAAATTTTTAACTTCTTAATGAAAATTTCAAAAAATTTTTTAAAAAAAGTAACCTTTTGTATTAGTTGTATTTCAATAGTTGTAAAGTATAAAAGCAATGATGCCAAAATAATATAATAACAAAAAGCGAGAAAAAAATAAACTCTAAAGCTTCTTTTGAATTCTCTTAAGTGGAATAAAAGTTTTAACAAAGAATCTGGTGGAAAGGATTAAGAAAATAAAGTTTAATTACTTTCTGATCCTTATTTTATTTTCTTCCACTATCCACAATTCAGATTTTGGTAATTTTTTTGACATAAAAGAGATTAATTTCTCAAGTACTGTCAGTATATGCTTTTTATCGTATTTTTTAAGTCTCAGCACTATTATCCCTGCATATTCCTGTGGTGGATAAGTCAAAAGATTAGCAAAATCGATATCCAGAGTTACTAAAATTCTGTTTTCATTTTTACATATAGAAATCAGTGTTTTATCAGAACATCCCTGAAGAGATTGATCTAAAACACTAACAGTATTATAACCAGCTTCCTGAAAAGTTTTTACTGCATCAACCAGTAGATTTTCGTCAATTTTGAATTTCATTCAGCAAAAGACCTATGCTGAGATAGAGATAATTTCTTCCCTGGTGAGTTTAGCTGCATAGGCTATAGCAGCTCGGATGGCTTCTTTTGTAAGAGAAGGATAGCTTGCTAAAATTTCTTCAAAAGAAAGACCTTCAGCTAAGTTATCCAGTATTACAGAAACAGGAATCCTGGTTCCTTTTATACAGGCTTTGCCATGACAGATTTCAGGATCAACGGTTATGTAATCCTGCCATTTCATAATGCAAGTCTTGTTCAATTTTTTTGTTTTTATATGTAATTTTAATCATCATATAAAAATTCGTCAATTAATTTCTTTGACAACCTCGGTTGTGTCTCAATAATTGTTTCTGAAATATAACCTGAAAGTAATGAGTATTAGAAACATTTTGATGGAAGGCTACTATATAGTAAGTAAAATAACCTTCTAAGTTTTTATTTCCCTTTTTACTTAAGAGGTTGTAGTATTTACTATATAGAAACTTTCCGTTAATAATATCCCTTGATCTCAATTACTTTTTATGCTATGTTTTTAAGTATAATTATTAAAATATAATCTATAAAAATGAAAAAAGTTTTAATTTTTGTAATTTTATTATTTGGTTTTCTTTTTGTTAATATTTCTTCAGCTTGGAAACAAGTAGATTATAAATGTTTTAAATAATTATTATTATAAAACTGGTTATTCCTATGATTGTTCTTATTAAAGTTTGTAATATAGTTTAAAAGCAAAGTTTTTCCAATTTTTAAAAACTGAAATTTCTTTTTTAAAGTTCATACTTATAATTTCCTTTTTCAATTATAAAAAAAATTTTTAAAAAGTAACTATTTCAGTAGTTACCTTGCTTTCCATTTAAAAAATAATAATAAACCTTCACAAAGGAGTCCTATATGAAAATAACTGATCTTACCAAAAAGCCTTATTAGAAAATGAATTTAATTAAAATTTTACTCCACAGTTTTTCAGAAGAAAGATAACTATTATGAGGAAAAAAAATATTTCGTCACCTGAGTTTATGATCACCTTTTTGAGATAGACACTGAAGAAACAGCATACAAGAAATGGAAACTCGAGGAACTATTTCCGAAGTTTTTTAAATAAATATAAACTATTAAAAGAGCAGGGATATAGGTCATTCAGAATATATTTTCTGGATTATAGCAGACAGCCTCCTGTGGGAAAAAATAGGAAAGAGTAGAAATAACCAATGCCCTTTTTATAAAATCTTTATTAGTTCATTTGAGATAGCAAGATTAATAAAATATATAGAGACTCTGGAAAGGGGAAAAGAGTAAAAAAGAAGTGAAAGATTATGAAAAAGAGTAATGAAATAAATTTTGTATAAATGTTTATATTTTATAACAATATTTTTCACTTATAGGTCTAGATAGTTTTTTACTTAAGCTTATAGTTTTAACTTATACCATAAGTTAGGAGCAAATTAAAGGATTTTTTAAAAATTTAAAAGATGGAACAAATAAAAAGTAGCCTCTAATGGAATTCAAACTTAAAACTTTAAGATTAAAGTAGTTTTTTATTACAAAAGTTTTTAATGTCTTTTTAACTAAAACTTATATCTAATAATGCATCTTTTATAACAAGATTCTCTCTCTTGTTCAGCTTTTTTATACATGATGCGTATGCTTCAGGATAACCTTTCAATGAAAAAGGTATACTTCCAATTCCGCAAATAGCAAGAGCCCATTCGTATGTTTTATCACATTTATTTAAACAAAATTGATAGGGATCTTGAAAAGATTCTATATTTTCTAAGTTTTTTAAGAAATGAAGCTATTTCTTTAACAGTTTTTTTATCCAAGAGAATTATAAAGTTCGTATGCCTTTTTAAAATTATATTTTGCCTCTTGAATTTTATTTTCAGAAAAATAAAGATCCCCGAGATAAAAATATGCAAGGGCTTGTAATTTTTTGTCATCAAATTTTATAGATTTTTTCAATCCTTCAGTTAAATATTTCTTTGCATTTTTAAAATCTTTTATTTTAAAATAAACATATCCAAGAATAACTATTGCCCACGTATTCTCAATATTTTTGTTAAGTTTTTCAGATATATACATAGCTTCTTTTAAATATGGAATTGCTTCTTCATAATTATTTTTCCCTGATATTAATAAATCTGTAATCTCTACATTTAATGCTAATTTCATTAGTTCATCAGATGTTAAATTTCGAGCCTCTTCATAATATACTAAAGCTTTATCAACTTCATTTTTTTTATCAAAACAAATACCTAATATTGCATATGTTCGGCTTAATTCCTGATTCTTTTTTAAAAAGTCTTTTTTATTTATAAGGTTCTTTGCTTCTTTTGCATATCTAATACATGAGTCAAATTTTTGAATTTCATAATATGCCCACGCAAGTTTTAAATAAATACTATAATTTTCTGAACAAAGTTGATAGCCTTCTCACAAGCTTCAATAACCTTTTGAGGATTTTTTCTTCAAAATATTTTACTATTTCTGCTGGAATTTTTTCTTGAGCAAAAGAAAAAATTGATAATGTCTAAAATATTACAATTATTATAAATACTTCTAAAATATATTTGTAGATCTTATTAACTATTTTACTAATTAAATATTTTTTATCCTTTTTACTTTATTTTTTAACTATTATCTGGCTTGGATCTCTTACTATGATTTCTGGAATACCTCTATAAGATTTAATAACTCCAGTTACACATATTTTTTACCTTTAAATACAATTTCTGGTGGTTTTTTGAATTTATATCTATCTTTTTCCCAAATGATAACAGTAAATATTTGATTAGGATAAGGTTTATCAAGATTAAGAAAGATTGGTTTTCCTCTAATAAAAGGTGCATATTTAGCACTCATCACAACACCACAAACTGTTTTTATTTCACCTATATAATTAACTGCTTCTTGAGGACTAATAAAATTTTGAGGATAACTTTCAAAATACAATAACAATGAGATTAATAAAGAAAAGATCGTTAACAATAAAATATAAGATTTCTTAAAACTCATTTTAGTTTTATTAATCTTTTTATACTAAAACTTCATATAATATTATTTTTTAAATAATTAATCTCGGTGTCTGCAATTTTTTTCGCTTTTCTCTTTTTTTTTGATAAACCTAATAAGTTTTAAAATAATCTATACTTTTCTTTGTCTTTTCTCGAAAAATTTCTGTAAAAATTATCTGCTGTAATTGTTTAGTGAAGTTCTATTATAGAAAAAGTAGCTTATTACCTTTCTTTAACCATTATTTTATTTGAAGAATATCTCTTTATTTTTCTTGCAAAATTTTTGCAGAAGACATTATTTAAAAAGGAAAATTTGGCGATAAAAAAGTTGATAAAATATGCAAAGGCAGCAGCGGTAAATAACTGATTTAACCATTTACAAAGCAGACTTTCTCGTTTCTTTTTTAAAGAACAGAAATTCAATATTTAAGTAAAAAGAACTGAATAACCTTACAGTGGTCTGACAGTTTTATTACTATGAAGTGGGAAAAAGGTAAAAAAACAAATCGTGGAAAATATTTCCTAACCTTCCTTTTCCTGCGTTTTTCTGGAGCCAGACTTTCTGAAGTTCTCTCCATTAATGATGAGAAGATAGTGACTGGAGAAACAATGAGGTTAGGATAAAAACTTACAAAAACAATGAGAAAAAATGTGAGAAAGATAGTACCCCACAGTTTTTACAAGAACTTGCAAGTATCTTATGAAATATCCAGAGATGAGAGGAAAAATTTTCAAAATAGATCCGAGAAACTTCAGAAGAATTTTTTCACGAGCTTGTGGTGAAAGCAGGGATACTGGAGGAAAAAGCACATTTTCATTATCCTCAGGCATTCCTGTGCAATGAAGCTTGTGAAGGTCGGCATTCTTCTTACAATCATTCAGAACCTTCTGGGGCATGTAAGCCTTAACTTAACGGTAGTTTATCTTAAGTTCTCAAATACAAAAGCTAAAATGTTAATGAGAGAGAAAGAATTAATCTAAAACTAACCTGAAAAGACACTAATCGTCTTCCTGTTTCGT
>Ga0190313_1000924_pt1 | contig 16519 bp, 12 predicted proteins | sample 4870071011_MG_FD_169989 | JGI IMG/M metagenome (GOLD analysis project Ga0190313, IMG submission 169989) | Hydrothermal vent sediment bacterial communities from Southern Trench, Guaymas Basin, Mexico - 4870-07-10-11_MG | ecosystem: Environmental > Aquatic > Marine > Hydrothermal vents > Sediment ...
TTAATGGGGAGGAAATAAATCTATTTTGTGAAAGACCCTTAATCGTTGGTGAGGTAACCAGTTTTGCTGAGAGTCCTGAAGAGGTTTATAAGTTATTAAGAAAAGCTAAACTTGTTGAGGAAAGGTATGGAGAGAAGCCAAAACTTATTTTAGTGATACTAGCTGCTGAAAAAGAAGCCGCTAAAGAAATAAAAGAACTGGCGGATAAGTATGGAATAGAGCTATTGTTAGGAAAAACTAAGTAGGGCGTGATACAGGCGGGTTCTTTTTCTAATCAAAGAATTGATGTGTGAAGAGGTTAACAAATTTTCAGGTAAACCATTTGTCATTATCTATTATTAAGACTTGGCCGTCTTCCTCTATAACCAACTTTGGGAATCCTTTTTTGCGTATTGTATCATAGTCATGCCCAGCATCTGATGGGAAGACAGCTAAGAATACTAGGGGTTCCTTACCAGTATTTATTGCTCTATGAGCGTGATATGGCGGAACATATACGATAGCATCTGGTTCTATCCGGGCTATTTTAGCCTCTTCGTTCTCATCCATCATAAGTATGAAGCCCGAACCTGACAATCCAATATATACTTCAGCGCGATCCCTCTTCTTATGAAAGTGTCCTTTAGTCATATAGAACTCCTTACCTATTTTTCCAGGATAAAGAATCGTTATCGAGCAGGAGAGATGACCCTCAGCAATGCTTCTCTCATAAACATAGACTTCATATATGATGGGATCATCATGAGATAGAATTCTTTCAACCGCTGTTCTATCGTAGAAGAATTCTCTCATATCACTTAATCTTCTAACAATCTTTTTAGTATAACCTTCCAAAACAAACTTTTCTCTAATCAATCTAGTAGCTGGCATTAGGATCTGCATCGAATTCCCCAGAAATGTTAGTTTGAGTCAACAATGAAGAACCTACACATAATATCCCAATCCTAATTAAAAAGATTTCTATTTTTTAAGCCTTAATTAATTGAGCATAATTTCTAACAAGGTCTTTACGAAATATTCTTAACTAATTTACAAGGAGGAAAGAGAAAAATTTTGATACTATACGTAAATGCTTGAGAAATCTCCGACTATGCTGTTTCTCAGCTTAGCATTATATATCTTTGATCTATTCCCTATTATGCTCCACTCAATATTAGCGTTCTCTATGACGGCATCAGATAGCACTATTGAATTCGCAACGTAGCTTTTCCTAACTATTGATCCATGCCATATAAGGGAACTGCTGACCTCAGAGCTGCTTATTTCGGTATCTTTACCTAAGTATGAGGGTTCCCTAACTACAGTATCCTTTGATATGTTTGCTGTCTCCTCCCTAATAATTCCCCGATTTATCGTATTGAAAGCCTCGATATAGCCCTTAGGGGTTCCTATATCGAACCAATAACCCCTGAATGGGAATGCGTAAACATTAGTTCTTCTATATAACCACTCAATAAAGTGACCTGGGCTATCTAATTTACCACCCGATTTCACATACTCCTCCAAATGATTAATGATCCCCCTAGGAAAAACATAACATGCCGTAGAAATCAACCTACTCTTAGGCTCTTTAGGTTTCTCCCTAAAGAAGACAATCTTGTAATCATTATCCACAGTGACTTCACCGAACCTACTTACGTCCTCAATCCTCTCGACCTCGTAAACAGCTAGAACTGGAGATAACTTCTCCGCATAAAATTTTAAGAAAGTCTTAAAATCCAAGCTCATGACATTATCCCCGCCAATGACTAAGAACTCATTATCACCTATTTTCTTAAAGGCCTCGTACATAGCCCTAATGGTTCCAAGTTTTTCTTCCTCCTTTCTAGCCTCCTCTATTAGAAGAATAACATCAGCCCCAGTCTCGTCAATCCAGTTCTCAAACTGATCCTTGTAAAAAGCATTAGTCGTAACGTAGATAGCGTCCAAGGATTTAAGATCCCTGAGATCACGGAGAATGAGATCAATAATTCTGTATTTACCAAGTGGTAAAAGAGGCTTAGCAACACTAAGGGTAATGGGCCATAGTCTCTTAGCAAAGCCGCCAGCCATTATAACCCCAATCATAGAAACACCTAAAAATAATTGATAATATCGAACACTTCTATCTCCTAGTATAAAAATAAATGGCAATAACAAATAATATTGAGACTCTTAGGGTTGATATGATTAAAAATAGGCGCATTAATCTTTTATCCGCGGTATAGCGTCTGGTGTCTCCTCATATAGTTTCTTATAGTATTTGGCTGTGATCCTTATTCCTGTCAGTAAGTCGGTTTCTGCTTTAAATCCCAGTATCTTCTCGGCTTTTGTCGTATCTGCTCCCGTTCTATAAACATAGTTCTTTATTGGATTCGGAACATATTTTGGTTGGATATTCGTTCCAAGAACTTGGTTAATAAGCTTCACAACCTCATTAAATGTCGTCTCCTTACCAGTACCAACATTGAAGACCTCGCCCCCAATACCTTTCTTCTCCATAGCTAAGATATTCGCTTTAACAACATCTTTCACGAATGTAAAATCGCGTGTCTGAGAACCGTCACCAAATATTACTGGAGGTTCACCACGAAGTATCTTCCATATGAATTGGGATATAACATTTGCGTAGCGACCCTTATGCTCCTCTCTAGGACCATATATGCTGAAGTATCTGAGCCCAATAGTCTCTATGCGATAGAAATCCCAGTAGATCCAGGCAGCATGTTCACGAATCCATAAAGAATACTCGTAGAATGTACGGGGCTTAATAACCATGTCCTCTCTATGAGGTGGTGTGTAAACATTATAAACACTACTAGTGGATGCGTAAACAACCTTAGGAACATCGAAACGACGAGCAGCTTCGAGAACATTGAGGAAACCAAGAACATTAGCCTCAACACCCTTACGAGGATCAGGAATAAACATTGGAGCAGAGGAAACAGCGGCTTGATGAAGAATAGCGATTACATCATTCTCACGAACAAGCTTGAATAAAAGCTCCTCATTTAGCACATCTCCTTGAACAAAACGAACTCTGCCAGGATAACGCTCCATGATTCCTTTAAGATTCTCGGGCCTTCCGAGGAAAAGATTGTCAAGAGCAATAACAGAATAACCTCTCTCAGCAAGACCTTCAACGATGTGCGAGCCTATAAAACCAGCGCCACCAGTAACAAGAACAGTACCATGCATATCTTTCTCCTCACTTAGGAACTTAAAAAGAGTCTAGGAAGAATCCAAAAATATAACATTAATGTAATAATGAAAAATCCAGCGAGTTTCTATGAGCCTCAAGAATCCATAGACGAAACTTCTCAGCATTCTCTTCATACTTCATGAACTCAATAATCCACGCATGCAGTATTTTAATGATGAGTTAGTAGCGAACGAATAATTATCTGATAGAGAAGATAAGGACGTCCTGCAAATCCTCAGTACCATGTTTCTTAACGAATTTAACATGTTTCAGAAGAAGAACATTTGAAGTATCTTTAATAGGGAACTACCACATTTCTTCGGTATTATTCGGTATTGTTTTCCTCCGACCTTAATTCTTCTATTGATCAAGATCTGGTACTCATGTATGCGCCAACTTTTTGCTAATACGATTGGGTATAGACCAACATTTAGTCTTCTTATGCTAATCTCATCAAGAATTCTTAGCGCCAGTCTTGCTCCCCCAGCAAGTTTTTCCTCTATTTCTTGGAAATGCGCTGTTCTACTCTTTAACTCTATTAAACCAATCGTTACGTCTTCAAGGAGTTTTTGAGCAAATATGATACAATCACATACTTTCTCTGATTGACAAAGTTTTTCTCCTTTAAGAATTATGTACTCATTTAATCCAGTCAATTTTAATTCACAACCTCTTTCCTTACAGTAATATATTACGGCATGATCGTACTTATTTTTAATAAGCTGTATTAAGGTCATTAATCATCCCGTGCTCCTCCTTTCTTTAGTAGCTATATCTCTCTGAAGCTTAATTGCTTCCTCATATAAAGCCTCATGGATTTTGAGAAATTCATCCGAGGGTATACCAGTTTCTTCCGAGACTTTAACCCTATGTATTTTATACCCATCTGTCTTCTCATCGTAATCAAAGACATAAACGGCAATATCATTGATATCTAAGAAATCTTCCTCATCATAACCGTACCGTTTTACACGATCTTCTGATGAAATCTTGCTCAGCAAAAGGAAATTATTGAACTGCTCAAGTAAATACTCGCTATGTGTCGTTATAATAACATGAATTCCTCTTCTCACAAGTTTAACAATATATCTCGCTAAAATTCTTTGATTTGCCGGATGAAGATGAGCCTCAGGCTCCTCAATGATTAAGACACCGTTCTTACCTAGAATATATTTTAAATTTAAGAATAAGGGTGCTAATTCGGAGACCGCTGATGAAGCTCTATATAGGGGTATCTCGGTATCCTTAAAAACGTATTTTATCTCTATTAGATGCGGATACTCTTTCATGCTTTTAACCGCAATCTTTCCTTTCAGCATTTTTTCCTCAAGCTCTTTGGCAAGTTTATAGAATGGACCTTTTTCACGGGGTAATTCGATAATAGAGCTGATAAAATCGGATGTAATGCCAGGAAGCTTAGGAATCTCAAATTTCTCGATTCCAACATACGGTAATCTTCTTAATATGCTGGTGAGTAGCACTTTATGAGATTGTAGTATTCCTGATCTTGCGGCTGGTAAATAATATGATCTTGATTTCTCCAATAAATTCTTACCAATAAATTTCTTTAAGAAGATCTCTAAGAACATCACTAAGAGATTTTCTAAAAGTTTCCTTAGAAAAACTTTGTTAAATATTACTCTCTCTCCAATTTCAATTAGTAATGTCTCAGAATCTTTTTGAGAAATTTTATAAAGTGGCGTCTTCTGTGTTTTTCTCACTTTTATTCTAAGATTTAATGAACTTAATGTTGAATGATCACTTACTACCAATTTCTTATTTACTAACTTTAAGGAAAGATAATGAGAATTCATAATTATTTTAATGGAGAATAATCTTTTTCCCCTTTTAACTAGTTGATCTAGAGGGCATGCAAAAGCTCTAATTAATTCGTCTTCTAGTTCTCTTTTGAATACTTCTTTGAAAAAAGAAAAACACTTGTTCTTAATAAATTCTGCTAGAAGGTTCAGCTCTTTTATTTCTTCATCCTTCAAGGTTTTTATTAGTTCTGTCAACTTTTGAATAAAATCCTCATCCTTTATAAAGTCTTTGACAATTTCACGCATTAAACGGTGCGTGAGAATATATCTTACTCCGAGAATATGATCCTTAAATAGCGCAATTAGGAAATTAGAAAGAATAGCCTCAAGAATCGAATGGACTAGCATCGCCATGTAGGATTTACCAGAGTTATTCGGGCCAATGAATATTGTTAGTGGCTTGAGAGATATTTTTCCTTTACTGATCGGTCCAAAATTCTTGACCTCGATTTCAAGAAGCTCATTTCTATCGCTCGTTTTTGCTCCCTTATTCTTTAAAATTTTTGAAGAGGTCATAATAAGTATCTCCAGTTCAACACTTATTTTTACTAACACTCACTCAGTAAGTTAGTTTTTAAAACCTTTTAGAAATTTTCGTAGGCGCATTCACATTTATTTGGCGGGGAGAAAAGATATATTAATATGGGGTATCAGTATCTTACATATTTGTAATGGTGATTCGTAATGAGGAAAAGAAATGAAATTTGTACTTGAGAGAAAAATTTCTAGGAGTGGAGGAAGCTGAGTTATTTTCTTCCCCAAGAAAATATGGAAAAGAGTTGGTCTGGATCCAAATAAAAAGGCCAGGTAATTATTACTGGGAAGAGCATATTGATTCTGAGGAAAGATATAACCTATGAGGATTTAATTAAAATAGCCCTAGAGAAGAATTGAAAAATTAATTTCTTGTCTTGATGACGTATTGTTTCATTTAGTAATTCATTTAGTAATTAAGCATAGCTAGGATTTTTGTGATTAGTATTTTGACGTTTAGCGATAGGCTTAGGATATCGTCGATTCTGTCCATTGTTGCTACTGGTTTCAAGAGATGGTCTAATGTGTCATTGCTTGTCAGCTTTTTGCTAATTACCACTTTTATTTTCTCCCTGCGCTCTAACTTTTCCTCGCCTCTTCTTCAGCCTTAATTGGATCAAATGGGGCGGGTTTAAATTCTGGATCCTCGAATGTGATTGTGAGACCGTATTTTCGTGCTACTTTTTAATTGCAGTTAATTCAGTGCTCTTCCCTACTTCTATCTTCTTACTCACCATTATATTTGCTAGTTCGCTCCCGAGTTCCTTCGCAGCCACTATATTTACTCCTCAATACTCAGCTGAGAACAGCCAATTTTCCCTGACTCTGAATACAATAGATTTGAAATGTTTTACTCTTTCTGATTGGCTATAGTATCTTCGATCGTTTGTATCAATAATTTCTTGATCTCCTTTATTGTGAATCCTTTTATTTTATACTTCTCCATTAGCATTATTCCTTTTGATGTAATATTTTCCGAAGCTGTTTCAAAGATTGCCATTATCTTATTCAGAAAGTTCATATGCGAGGTTATGGGGGATGATCTTCTTTTTGGATATAGAAATACAGCATTTTGAAGTTCGTTTGGCCTTTGTGGATGTTTGAGTATTTTCATCTGTGGTGTGTATATTTTCATTTCATAATTATTGAGCATATGAGTGAAAATATAATGCAGGAGTTTCTTGCTTTCATTAAAGATTGTAGAGAACATCCTCTGGCTAAATACTGTAACTATATTGTAGAAATTGCTATATTTCTCTGACCTAAGAACGGTGTATCTCCTAAGGTCCCGAGTGAACGAGTCTAAGAATCTTCTTCTGTACATAGGAACTGATGAATCTAATACATGGACAAGTTCTAAGTTTTTTGCGATATCGATCCATTCTATAAACTGAATAAGTCTTGCTGTCAACACTCCTCTAGGAGATGCCACTTTGATTCGCCAATTATTAAGAATGCGGAAAGTCTCCTCTATGAACATTTTCATGACGTGATAAACTTTTTCAATCACTTGTAATTCATAAAATCCCTCGTATCTCTCCTCACGGGAGTAGAAAAACTCTCTTCTTTTTTTCATGAGCGTGGATATGGAGATAATTACTTCTGGAGGAGCTAGTCCACGAGCTATTAATAGATCACTTAGGAAGAATCGAGAAATATCATTAGTAGAGTAAACATGTAAGCTCAGAGGGATCAGCAATTCATCACTTTTACATTGGAACTCAATAATTAGCCCACTTGGACGTCTCTGTTTTGATATAATCTCATATATCCTATTGCATATCTTGGAATTCATCTCTTCATAATACTTATTTATAGATTTTCCTCGTAAATTAGCATATCTTTCCATTGAATTATCAAATAACTTCCTAAGGAATCTTTCATCGATTTCTATGCTATGCTCTTCTGGTTCAAGATATGCTAATGTTGGACTATCTCTCCAAATAAGAGCTCTCTGAAACATGATTTCAAAGCCTTTTTTTCTAAATGATTCTAACAAGGCTAATAGTAGTGCTAATCCCACAAAGATGGACGTTCGTATCTTCGATCTAGTGAATAACCCCTTATATCTAGTCCAATTGATCTTCGCAGCTATTACCATAAATGTCCGCCTTCCAAATACCGTACTAAGTATATGAAACAGTAAATTTAAATTCAACATAACTTCGTTGTTTAAATAAATTCTATAATAAAACTATGTTTAAAAAAGGCCTGTTATTAGGAAAACCCGGCAACCTTAAGGGTGTTTCATCAATGAAGATTCGCTGAATATTTGCTATTCCCGGATAATTTAGCGCTGCAGATACTGGTCGTGGAACCCGTTTTAATCTTAGTTGAGTTCTTAAAAAATTTAAAACAGTTCTAAAAAGAGTATCATCATTCATAATGACAATCATTACATCATCAATTTTATTGCAGAGATCAAGTTGATTTATTAATAAGTCAGCTAAATTTTTTGCTTGAATGATGGGGTTATGCGAATATAAGCTTTCACCACTCTTTAGACATAATTTAAATTCTATTATCGCGCTTTGATTCGGGTTTTCAGCATATAAGTCAGCATAACTAATATAATAGCCTCCCCGAGAAAGCTTTTCATTCACATAATCTCCAGGTATACCTCGCACGAAGATATTCCTGAATAAATCTTTAAACTTATCATATAGGTTTCGTCGCGAGTGCCTTAAATCTACTCTTGCGACGTAATCTACTGCATTACTAAAGGGCATAGGAGTAATAGACATACTCGCTCCCGAATAATTACATATGCTCCTAATTTGAGGGTACTAATTAATGATTCATAATACGCCTAGAGAAGTTTGTGGGGTATAAATTATACGTGGTATTATAAGATTGCATCTATAACTTAGCTATAACTTAGGAAAGGAAGAAGCATTTATCTTAAAGATCATGTTATTGAATAACAAGCATAAATTGCTTAAGGAAATTTTGAAGTTTCATATCTTTGTGTCTCTCCTGAACAAGAATTTTGGTAGAAGAAAATCTAAGCGTATTAACCCTAGTAGCATGTTCTGAGCAGTTTGAAGAGGTCTAATTCTTGATGAGCTCAGCAATAAGTTCTTTTGCTGTTCTCTCCACAGCTTCTCTACTCGATAGCCTCGGCTTCCAACCAGTACTTTTGAGTTTCGAGATATCCAGAAGCATATATTTGACATCTCCTACCCAGCCGCGGCCACCTTCAACGCCACCAGTAAACCGGTATTCTGGGTTAAGACCCATTACTCGCGAAACTATATCTGCGATCTCTCTAACAGTGATCCAGTCTTCGTTGCCCACATTATAGACATCGAAAAGCTTATCATTAGCACGGAAGGTATTGAAGAGGTGCATTGTAGCATTAACAGCATCAGATATATGAAGATAGCTCTTCCTCTGAGTACCATCTCCGAGAATCTCGAGAACATCTGGATTATTACGCAGTTTCATGATAAAATCGTAGATGACGCCGTGGCGAAGACGAGAACCGATAATATTTGCATAACGGAGAACAAGGGAGCGAATCTTAAATGTGTGAGCATAGCCAGAGATCAAAGCCTCACAAGCAAGCTTAGAAGCACCATAGACAGAGATGGGCTCTAATGGAGCGTAGTCTTCGGGAGTAGGGAGCTTAGAGGCATCACCATAGACTGTTGAGGAAGAAGCAAAGACAAGGAACTTGATATTGTTAATCCTCATAGCCTCTAGCAAATTATAGGTAGCGAGAACATTATTCTCCCAAATATCCTCAGGCCTCTGAGCACCAATACGAACCTCAGGATTAGCGGCGAAGTGAAAAACAGCATCAACTCCACGACAGATTCCAACCAACTCATCAAAATCCCTAAGATCAATCCTATAGAACTCGAAGCCATCAGAATCAAACCACTTGGAAATGAACTCAAGCCTACCAGAACTAAGATTATCAACAACCACGACCCGGAAGTCACGATTCATCAACAACTCAACAATATGAGAGCCAATAAAACCAGCGCCACCAGTAACAAGAACACGCATAACCGAGCACCAAACAATGCTTAGAATAAACAAGAAAGAAACAGAATATAACAATAGTGTACAGATCCGGGATTCTTGCTATCCTAAAAGAGAATTGCTAAGAATCCCGAAGGAAGTTATTTTACAGATTCTTGAAGTAAGAGGTTTTAAAAATAACAAAGATTGAATTGATAAGAACGTACATGCTATTGTGAAGCAAAATTATGAAGGCTAGGATAAAAACCAACATCATGAGAGGCTGTTACCATAGGAGTGAAACCAGAAGTATTAACGAAAGTAAAGCAGATGGGAGAATTATGCGAGTAGGTTTCCTCTTCTTGCATCCTTTTTCACAATCCCTAGGTTCGACAACGAGAGTTATAGAGATTGCGAAATCGTTGAGTCGGAAAGGGTTTGAAGCAGTGATCTATAATCCCTTCGAGAAGGATCATAGGATTGATAATGTTAGAGTAAGGCACATAAAAGCGTTGGGATCATTAAGTTTTCTTCTTAAAAGATCATATCGTTTTCTGAAAAAAATATACTACGGAAAAATGACGAGAAATTTGACAGCAAGCAAAATCTTCAAAGAGAACACCCTATTTAAGAAAATGGCGGATAGATTGTCTAGAGAAATCGAAAAGGATGACATAGAAGTGCTGATAGTGGAACAAGACTTTGCCATAGTCCCAGGGATTCTAGCTAAAGAAGAAGTTGGCATCCCCGCAATCATTGATCTTCATAACATTACAGCTGAAGAACTCGTTGCAGCAGGAATTCTTAGTTATACAGATGATGAGTATGAAAAGATGCAAGAAGAGCTAAGAAAATGGCTTCGACGCGTTGAAGGGATTATCGTAGTAAGTGAAGCATTGAGGAAATATGTGGAGGAGGAGTACGATATAAGAGATAATATAGTGCTGGTGCCCCCAGCTGGATGGCCCAGAATAGACGAGATACCAGAAAGGGATCCCCCCTATAAACTCATTTATGCAGGATTATTAGCATATCGTGAAGGAGTAAATCTCTTTATTGAGAGTATCCCATACATAAGGAGAATGATAAGTAACGTTGAAATATATATGACAAAGAAAGGCGAAGAACTGAAGAAAATCGTAAGGATAAACAAGGATCGAAAGCTCGGAATAAATTTCTTCTGGTTCCAAAAAAGAGAAGAATTATTCGAATTCATGAAAAAATGCCACGTAGGAATACTACCGTCATCAAGAAATAAAGCAAGAATCCTGGGACCACCAGTAAAGCTTTATGATTACTTATCAGTAGGTCTCCCAGTAGTAGCAAACAATATAGGGGAATGGTGCGAAGTGATAAGAAGAGAAAAAATAGGAATCCTCACAGATGATAACCCAGAAAACTTCGCGGAAGCAATCAATCAACTGCTACAAGACGAGGACACATACTATGAATATGCGAATAATTCTCTAAGAATAATAAAAGAAAAATATAATTGGGATAGGGCAACAGAGACATTAACTAAATTGCTAAAAAACATTTAATCGTTTAATAATTAATGGTGAAAGAATGTCTCTTCTAATTCTCAACCAAATGAAATTCAAATCTCTGAAAAAAATTCATGGTAGCGGTTTTTATGAAGCCCTTCAAATAGCAAAAAGGTTAAGAAAGGTCGTATTTTTGGCGTTTACTTCCAGAAAGACGATACTAAAAAGAAAGTTTCGGGAGAATTTTTTTATTTATGCTTATCCTCTCCAACTCAAATTCGAAAATTTTGCGAAAGATTTTCTCGATCTAATCAGGAATTTCCTAGGCATCATTATTTTCATCAGTAAGCTAGTTAAGGAACATGATATAAGTTATATAAGGGCAGAGAACGTTATAATTTGGGGCATAGTAGCTTACATAATTAGCAAGTTAAGGAAGATACCTTTCTCAGTTTATATAGTAGGGGATGAAATCGAGGCTATAAGGCAGAAATACAAAATAAGGATACTTCCAATAGTAGAAAAGCTTCTTCTCTTTATTTATAATAGGATACTAGCAAGTGCTGACAATGTCGCTACAAATCTCGTGGACGTTTATAAGAACGCGCGGAGAATTGCGAAAAGGACTTATTTCTTACCAACTTACGTAGATCCAGAGAATTTTACTTGCAAACGAGAAATTCTCACAGATAAAACAGTTAAGTTTCTCTATGTTGGTCGCTTAGAAAGAGAAAAGGGAATTGATGTCCTTATTAAGGCGCTGAATATAGTAACTGAGCATTACAAAGATCTAAATTTCAAGTTTTATATTATTGGCCATGGACTATTTCAGCAAAAAATAAAAGAGCTAGCTGAGAAAGATGCCCGCATAATCTATATTGGCATGGTCGATTATAAGGAAATGCCCAAATGGTATAATCAAGTCGATGTAATTGTAATACCCTCTCGAACTGAAGGAATGCCAGCTGTTCTCTTAGAGGCCGCACTTTGTAAGAGGTTAGTGATAGTAACACCTGTAGGTAGCATGCCACTCTTAGTAAAGAATGATAAATATGGGCTGATCACTAAAAAGGATGATCCTCAAGCTCTAGTTGAAGCAATTTTACGCGTATTACATTTACATCAGAAGCAGACAGATATGTTACAAAAAATAGTTGAAAATGCTCATAGAAGAGCAAGAGCAATATTAAAGCTATATCTGAGAAATATTGGGAAACACATCCCAATCGAACATTTAACCTATCGTTATGGTTCATGACATCGCTTAATATTTCGGGATTAGTAAGCTGGGAAATACCTGATAGAAAACTGAGAGAGCTGAGATTTATGAAGAAAATAAGATTTTTTATTGTGAATGCCAATGATTGGTATAATAAAGGAGACGTGACGAATAGGCTCGGTCTTATTCTAGCATTACAGAGAGTCTTTAAGAATCGTGATATTCAGATATATCTTGAATCGCTAACGCCTTATCGCGATAAAGATTATTTCGGGAGGTTTAGGAATATAAAAGTGATAAGGAGTTTATTTGCAAGCGAAACTCGAAAGAGAGCATCAATAGTAATCAAGCATACGGCTAAAGGAATAATCCTATTCTTCGCCCTTTTCTTCTTGGCTCTTCTGTTTCCTCTATTGCGAAAAATACCAGAGAACAGCGAAGAGTATCACAATTTTCTCAATAATGTTCGTCTCAATGTCGCATTGCTCTTTTCTTCTGACGTAATAATTAGCTCCCCGGGGGGATTCCTTCATGACGATTATCCTCCTATCTTACTGATTAACCTATTGCCTTTAGTGCTGGCTATCCTTCTTAGAAAACCGCTAGTGATATATAATCAGTCTATAGGGCCTTTTAAGTCAAATATTTGGGCCAGATTTACTAAAGCTGTTGTGCGTAGAGCGAGTATCATTACTGTACGAGAAGAAATTTCATTACGTTTCTTAAGAGATAATAGAGTGATTCTGGCTACTGACGCGACTTTTTCCATAAAGAGTTACATCAAAAAGTATCTCAGGAGTGGTGCGAAGAAAGAACGGATAAACAAGTTTCTTACGAAGCTATCACGGTTACGTGTAGGACATTATATCATAGGTATCACTTTAGTTGGGTATTATGTGCTTCATAAGGGAGTACATTACTTCTTAAAATATATTGACTTCTTAGGCTCTTGTCTCAGCGAATTAAATAGGAAGGGAAGATCGGAGAATCTACGGTTTTACTATGTCGTTCTTCCCCAGAACACGAATGACTACGAAATTTTACTAATAAAATTGATAGTTACGATTCTCCGTAAAAAGTACAAACTAGAAAACATTCTCTTAATAGATAAGGATCTAGAGCCAGAAGAACTATTTGCTATTCTCAATGAAGTAAACCTCTTAATTGCGAGTAGAATGCATTCAGCAATATTTGCATCAATACTAGCTAAACCCATTATCATGCTTGCATATCAACCAAAGTTCCACGGAATTGCAAAGATGCTGAATTTAAAAGATCTTGTTTTTGACATATTCAGGTTAAATAGGAAAAGCGTTCAAAAATTCGTGGATAAGGTAATGTGGATAATAAAGCATTCCACGCAAATATCAGAAATGCTAAATCAAAAAACCGACGCACTGGAGAAGCGATCACTAATACCAGCACTAATGATAAAGAAGTTAATTCAAGAAAGGGAATAAAAAGTGAGGAAGAGTCTCTCCTTTATGAACTACAGTATTTACGGAGGAGCCCTAATAGCTCTTCTCTCATATCTTTTTCTAAAGAGATTTACAGAACCATCCCTTATAAAGCTCTACAGTTACGATCTCGCAGCTACAAGCCTAAAGGCCGTATTTATTGCATCAAGTTTTTTGATAGGGCTTGGCATAGTGGGAATAGAAGCGATAAGAACATTTACTTTGCCATCAATAAAGACTGAGCATGTCTCAGAGGAAAGAAAGACATCCTTTTTTCTCAGTTTCTTAGAAAAAATTGATAAGATAGCAGATAATCAAAAACAAACCCACGTAGAGAAAGCAAATAGGGTAACATACCTCAACATCTTCCTGCTAATGATCCTAGTGATCATAGTTATCAGCATACGTTATATGGACTGTTTCTCGCCGCAAGGATTTGATACAATGTCTTATGTATTTAGTGCGGAGCTTCTTCTCCAAGACCCTCTTGCTAATTTATCAAAAATAACGCATATAATTCCTACCATAATAACAGCATTTGCATACTTACTACTGAATCAAGACATTATTGCCACAGCAATAGTGCTCCCATACATATTCGGTATTCTTTCTGTCTTATTAGTATATTCGGCTCTCAGAGATATTCTCACAGAAAATATATCCTTCCTTGCCGCGTCTCTATATGCGTTATCCTACCAATTCATAAGACTATCATATGATCTTTTCGGACAATTGCTTGCCATTGGCATATTAACACAACTTTTCGCCCTACTCACAAAATTCTTTAAAAACACAGAAGGCACGACAAAGTATAAGCTAAAACTAGTTTTTCTATTAGTCCTTCTACCTCTCGTCCATATGCCCTCCTTCGTCTTATTCTTTATTTTTCTAATAATTATCACAGCATTAAGAATCATGAAAGAATCTAGGGAAAAGGGAAGAGCATTTCTAAGCGCTTTATTAAGAAAAGAAGCAATAATTAGTATAGTAGTTATACTCATAGTAGTGTGTGGGTATCTATATATAAAGATGGAGAAAATATTACTACTACTTAAACGACTGAGTCTAGAGGTTCATCCATTAAGACCGATCTACATGCTTACTTTCTACACCAAGTACTTGTGGCCCCTCCTAAGAGAATCCTTAATACTCTTGATCTTATCCATAATTGGAACATGTCTGATAATTACGGAAAAAGAAGACGAGAGAAGAAACTTTTTGATACTAGAGATCTTCTTTTATAGCTTTCTGATAACGGTTTTTGCGATCATATTGGGATATGAGCAGGCATACAGAGTAGTTTTATACTCCCCATTACCAATAATAGGGGCATATGGGTTAACAAAGCTATTAGAGGAGAGAATTAAAGCGCTATTCTCTATTAAAAAAATCGTAGCAGTAGTATGCATACTATTAATGGTAGGGGTCTCCCTCTCTGGAACAGCTATAATGAATGGGTATGTGCCTCAGTTCAAATTTTTTGATGCCCATGTATACTCAGATCTGTGGCGAGTAAGAGAACTATTTGGCTTCAATAATAAGACAATAGAACTAGTAGTGCATAGAGAAAAATTTAGGAACATTAGTCCATATCTAGCTTACGCAATTGTAGGTGAGAATGTATATTTTGGCACAATAAGCGAATTCCTAGAATATTTTGCATCCAATACGAGAGAGTTTAGGGAGTTGAAATACATAGTAGTGATAGAGACATTAATAAATAGAAGCAGAGAGGAAAATTTTCTAATAAAAGCCACAGAGATAAAACCCGGAATATACCTTCTTAACCTAAGCAGTATTATAAACGTTAGTAACCTCCATCAAATAAGCACCATATACCTCAACGCTACAGTTGCTGAGCTTGGCAATGGAGTTTCGGCCCAAATAGCAAATCTAATCTTCACAATATGCCCACTCTCTCTAAGAATAGGAGCTATTAAGAAATATTTTCCGAATACGTCATGAATTCTCCTGCCTCTCACAGCCCCGTTTTCATAATAAACTTCAAGAAGCAAAGTAGCATTCATGACTGAAAAGCTTTCAAAGACTATAATTACACTTTGGAACATGCTAGGATCAAGACCTGGCTTAAAATATTTCTCAATCGTGAACCATCCCCTCGAACCCTTATGAACATTAATTAGTAGCGATAGAGATCCATTTTCATTAAGATAGTTCAAGTCAACCTTAAGAGTCCGTGTAATAATATGCCAATTCTGCGGTGAGACATTGAAATCAGAAAACAATCTATAATTACTCAGGAGAAGATTCTCCAGAATCTCAAAGCTATAATTCCCTGGACGGAGAATGTAGACTCCCTCAGCCACCTCTTCACAGAGCGAAAGCTCCAAAGAAGTCATATAGTACAACCGATCACCAATAACAACAGTTTTACCATCCAAATCATAGATACGACCACGAATATCCGGCTGACCATTAAGAAGCTCCAACAAGTGACCCTCATAAATGATATCACCAAGATAAGCCCTAGTCCAGCCCACAACATGAGGAGACGAAGCAGGATCAAGAGGCTTAGCAGGACTATTGTAGATCAGATAGATGTTACTCGCGTTTTCGAAACCGAAGAGCTCGCTCATTCTCCTGATCTGAGCCATAGTAACGGGATCGGGACGATAAACATACTCATGAATCATAGCATTGGGGAGAACAGTCGTAAGAACAAGGAGAATTAGAGAGGCAGAGGTCAACACCTTAACAAAGCTTGGAGACAATAGCTTAGAGCGAGTTCTCATGAAGCATTGAGTAAAGTGCAATCCTACTTTCTCGGATATAGAATGTATTGCGATTCCTTGGAGAATTCCTAAGGGATAGAGAATATAGGTACGGTAAGCACC
>Ga0190313_1000925_pt1 | contig 16500 bp, 15 predicted proteins | sample 4870071011_MG_FD_169989 | JGI IMG/M metagenome (GOLD analysis project Ga0190313, IMG submission 169989) | Hydrothermal vent sediment bacterial communities from Southern Trench, Guaymas Basin, Mexico - 4870-07-10-11_MG | ecosystem: Environmental > Aquatic > Marine > Hydrothermal vents > Sediment ...
GAGTCTTGGTAACATATGCATCTGCACCAGGTAAAGTCATATGGTTTGGAGAACATTTTGTAGTACTTGGATACCCTGCTATCGCTAGCTCGATCAATTTAAGGGCTCATGTGAGTATACGTGATAATAGCAGAGGGATAATTATAGAGTCTAGAAATCTAGGTCTAAGATATGTTTATGGAGAATCCCCTCCAAGGGAGATGAGGCAGTTTAAACATATCATAGATTATTGTGTTGAAGAGGGTATAATCGATCGTTTAAGGAGATTCCATGCAGTAATAGACTCTAACATACCAGTAGCCTCTGGACTAGGGTCATCAGCAGCTACATCAGTTGCTTTCACAACAGCCTTTCTAGCACACCATGGTATAGACTATGATAAAGAGCTTATCTCCCGTATAGCCTATGAAGCTGAGAAACTAGTTCATGGGAAGCCAAGCGGTATCGATAATACTATATCAACTTATGGTGGATTCATAGTCTATAGAAGCGGATCTGTAAAAAGGATCCGTATTAAATGGCCTAATGACTACATATTATTTGTTGTTGATACAGGTATTCGTAGGAATACCGGTAAAGCTGTCTCAATGGTTCTGGAGAGATACCGTAGGAATGAGGATATTATGAAGCATGTATATAGGGCTTCTGAAAAAATAGTTAATAAAGCTATCAAGTGTCTCAGAAGCCAAGATATGGAATGCATTGCTGAACTAATGAATATTAACCACGGACTACTGGTTAGTATAGGTGTGTCTCTACAGAAGATAGAATTAATCATACACAGGGCACTAGAGAATGGTGCATTAGCTGCAAAGATTACTGGTGCAGGTCTTGGTGGTTCTGTGATAGTGTTGCTTAAGAGGGAGCTTATGAAGAGAATCATGAAGGCTTTAAGGCCAATTGCAAGCCATATATATGTGGTAAAGCCTGTTAATAGCGGTATAATTGTTAAGAGGGAATAACTATTTACCTACTCTAATACATAGCTATGCATAGATGATGTAACTTGGTCTACTGAGATATGATGATACTCCCATGGACTGATCACTATGGTTTTTAGAAGGATAAGTATTGAGGAATATAGTTTACTCAATAAGTTAGTTGAGGACTATAAGAGACAACTATACACCTACAATGCTATGATAAGGAGATACGGATTCTACCTTAAACCATATCATGTAGTAGTCAAACATAGTAGAGGTAAAAAGATCAAGTATATCTATTATGGGAGATACTGGTATAGAATCGTATACATGGGTAAGAAGGGAAGTACTAGTAGGATCAAATGGGTATATGTGGGTTCTGAAAAACCATCTCCAGAACTACCTGATCCCCCACATAATCCTCTAGAAGGACTAGTTTTAAGGATTGATGAGGAAGGCATCTATATCAAGGAGAAGTAAAATCATCTCCTCCTCTTCTTACCACCAAGAACCTTGTACAACTTCTTTTCTCTTTCAAACTTTCTGAGAACCTTATAGATCTCTATAAAGGGCCTTACATCAGCTACAATATCCATTCTCTTAACAATCCTTGTAATACGGTACTCCTTAAGGAAATCACCATGGATAATCTCTTCAGCCTCCTCTGGAGGTAGATTTGTAAGCCGGATCCTTATACTAAATGTTGATGTAAACTTGTCAAAGGATTTAGTACCTGGAGCAGCGATCTCTGGAGCTTCCTCGATCGGTATCTCCTTTAGTGGACTAAAGATCTTACGCCATCTATCGTCAAGTACTGCAAGATCCTTTGAGTCATATTCTAGAAGGGATATATCATCTAGTGAAGGGATCTGTATAACTAGGTCTTCTGGTAAGGGTATGCCGTGATAGTATATGTCTACTGAACCTCCATACTCTCTTGCTCCCATGTCTATAATTAATGGTTCAACGGTATATAATGGTATGATCTTTATATTAACCTCTATATCCGTGACTGGTGAAACAACAATACTCTGTAGATTAACTATATTTGGAGGCTCTATAGCAACTATAATCTCCACAATATCAACTCTAAAAGAACCAATAGGAGGTAGCTTAGACAATATAGTCTCAAGATCGCTCATGCTATACCAATCCTCTTAAGAACTCTTTCAAAAACATCCCTCTTCTCTATAAGAGTAGTAGAAAGCCTTACAACACCATCAATATGCTCAACAATACCAAGATACTTGAGAGCATCAGCAACTGCATAAGCCTCACCAGGGGTAAGTCCTTTCTCGACAAGCTCTTTAGATGTAACTGTATTCCTTGACAAAAGCTCCTTAAGTAATACCCTAGCACTAAGCCCATGTGCAGGATCCTTTAATATAGTATCGATCTTAATATAAAGCCATTCCTCAAAAGGATCATAGATCTCGATCTCCGTAAGCTCTGATAATCTCTTCCTAAACTCCTCATCACTAAATATCTTAAACAAGTCATCGTATAAGCTAGCCAAGATCCATCCGGGGCTCATGTACTTTAGCCTTATATAGTCCTTATCAAATACTACACCAAGCCTCCTCAACAGCTCCTCCATATCAGGATCAGTTATACCACGATACATTTGCTGATATGTCTTTAGATCTATTCCTCCAGTCTCATAGAGTAACCTTAGAATCTGTGTTACATAGTTTCTAGAGGGTAGCATTGCTATAAATACTAGTATGAAATCTCTAAGATACTGTGAAGCCATAGTAATCAACCTTATATAATCCCTACTATATACCCCAACTACTCTGCGATATTAAAATAAATATGTTTGTGTAGGATAAATCTTTTTAGTAGTATATAACCATGGAGCCTATGGTGTAAAGTGGTTTGAAGAGTATCTTATTAAAGAGTATAGCTAGGTATATTGATAGAATCTATGATATTAAAAACCTAGACATACTATTCAATGATAGGATAGAATGTATTGGCGACTGTACAAGCTATAAATACGATCTAGTAATTAATGCTGAAAAATATTTAGCATTACCATCAACAATCGATCACTATATCTACCTATACGATTACATAGATAGACTAGGGCTTGAGCAATGTAATCTAACCATTAGTGATTACTCTAGGATAATTGAAGCTATATGTATAGAGAAAGTAGTAAATGGTATATCAGGGCTCTTCATAGATCTTGGTGAAACACCTTATGTCCACGAATTACCGGGAGTATGTAGATCCGTTGATGTAGTTCTAGGACTACATATTGATCAGTATATGGAGAGAGGGAGGTCTAATAGATTCGTACCAGTTATTAGTGAAGACAATGATCCATTTTCCTTACAAAAATTGCTAAAGGAAATAGATGAAGAGATTATTTACATAAGGTTCTTAATGGAGAGAAAACACCCATATATATTCAAGGAAAAAACCGGCTATTGGCCAATAGTATTTCTTGAGAAAAATAATGTCTTTAAATCCGGCAAGATCTACTGCTTTATAGGCATGAACTGGATCTCTTCAATGGATCTTGAGATCCTAAGACACTATAGAGATAGGGTATTAGTCATAGTATTACCTACTAAGACCATGTATATAGGCAATGGTGGATTTACACCAGTATATGAACTACTAAGTAGCTATGGGATAAGGGTTTATCTGGGTACATCAGGTCTTAATGATAGTTTATTTGATGAAGCTAAACAACTATATCTTCTATACAAGTATAACTATTGGGATAATAGGCTAACAATAGATCTTGTTAAATCAATTGTTTTCCAAGGAGGACATACACTATTTAAAGATCATGTACTTGAAAGAGGTTATCCAACACATATTACCCTGTATAACGTGGGTTTACCAAGTAATCCATTTAAACTATTGTTATTTAACAAGATTTATCCAGAATACATGTTTACACGGGGGGTAATGGTCTATGATCGTGATGGGAGAAGGGAGCTTATGCTGAGATATAGTGATCTTTTGGTGAAACTTATTGGTTAGTAGAAGACTGTATTATTTACTTGGCCTAACAGCTATACTTGTCGCGTTATTATCGTTGATCCTATCTATTATAATGTATCTTAGGGGGTTCTATGAGTATCTATGGTACTCGATCATGTGGTTCATCATCCTGTTACTTGATATACTAGTGTGGAGATCACCTCCTAAACAGCTAAAAGAGGGGGTTTACGAGAAGGATTTAGGTGGATGTGTTTTGGAAAAACTATGTAGTGATCTTCGTGAAATAGCTGAACTAGTATCAATTCTCTACACATTATCTATAGAGGGTGGTAAAGGCTATAGTGTCTCTTATAGAGCAGGATCAGTTGTTCATAGGTTGTCAGAGATACTTGAGGAACTTAGTCACTACTGTGGATGCGAGTGTAGAGATAAGTTGGAGGATATACTGAGGGGAGATATTAGTAGTGAAGCTGTAGGAGAATTTCTAGTAATACTTAATAACTGTATGGAGAGATATGGTTGTGTGTCAAACATTGCCATTGAATAAACATGGATCTATTAAGACAATACTATAAATACCACGGTACAACATATAGGTAGGGGGTACTGGAGAGCCTTGGTTCTAATTGCTCATCTAGCCGATATACACCTTGGTAAGAAACAGTATCACTTAGGGTTTAGGGAGAATGATATTTATGAGTTATTCAATGATGCCATAGACATTATTTTGAGAGAACATGTTAAAACAGTAGTTATATCTGGGGATCTCTTTGATGAACCTAGACCTAAGAACAAGGCTTTAAAGATAGCTATTGATGGGTTTAAAAAGCTTGAGGATAGAGGCATCAAGATAATCCTAGTACCCGGTGATCATGAGAGACTACGTACTAGGGATATGCTTTCCCTCCTAATATTTGAATCAGTACTTGACAATGTAGTAGTATTAGGTGCACCTAAGGATAAGGAGAGAGTTGATACTGAATACATTGATAAAGAGTATGGGATAGCATTTTATGCACTACCATTCTTTGGCAATAAACAGAGAGCTAGAAAAGTTATGCTGTATTTTCTTAGTAAGGCAGAAGCCTTCTTTAATAAAAATAATAGTTTAAAGAAGGTATTAGTAGCACACTATGGTGTTGAGGAAATACTTCCAATTGATGCAGTACTTAGTATATCCGATATACCCAGTGTTGATTATGCAGCTTTTGGCCATGTACATAAGAGGGTAATTACCTATATTCCACGTGGCGGAGTTCTTGGTTATCCTGGAAGCATAGATATAATTGATCGTAGAGAGATAAGTGATTGGATAGAGTTTGGAAAAGGCTTCTACATAGTTGATCTATCTATGTCCCCTGATAAATCAATGGTTCATAAAATAGATCTTAATGTGAGACCCCAATATATAATTGAAACTGATCAGGAGAACGTGGTTAAGGAATTAGATAAACTTGCTGGTACTCTAACTAGTAATACTAAGAAACCTATAATAGTCAATCTGGTACTACATATTAAGAAGGGCTCTATACATAATCTTAAAAGACTTTATCAGCTCTACCAAGATACTATGTATTTAAGGATCCATCCAGTATTTGTTGAGGAAGAGAAAAATATAGATTATTCCTCATTAGAAGTATTTAATGAAAAAGAGATCCTTGGCAGGTATATGGGTGCATCGGAAGAGGTAGCTGATCTACTATATGATCTTGTTGAGAGACTAGCAGGTAAGGATACAACCATAACTGCTGAGGAGATTATGGAGATAATGAGATCTATCTATGAGAAATGGCCTAAGGCACGAAATATTACAAAGATCACTTTTTACGAGGATAAAGGATCTAGGGAAGTGGTAGATAAGAGGAAAAAGAGTGATAGTAGGGGTATACTGAAATTTATTGGAGGGTAAATGATGGTGTTGTTAAAGATCGATAAAGTAGTTCTAGAGAACTTTATAAGCCATAGGAAAACCGAAATAACATTTGACCATGGAGTTACAGCGATCATAGGTAATAATGGGGCTGGTAAGACAAGTATAATAGATGCAGTAATAGTTGCCTTTGGAGGACGTGATGAACTAAAAATTAGAGGTTCCTCACAAAAGCTTATCCGGACAGGTGCTAGTGAGGCTCGGGTTTCTATAGAATTTAGTGTAGGTAATAGATCCTATGTTGTTGAGAGGATTATATCTAGGATGAGAGGTGACTACACAAGAGTACTTTATGAGATCGTTGGTGATGGAAAGAAAAGGATCATTGCCCGAGGCTCTAGTGTTTCTGAAGAGCTTAGGAAAATAATCGGATTAGATCCATCAGTAATGAATACAATAGCCATATTGAGGCAGGGGAGGCTTAATGAGCTATTATCACTACTTGTATCAAATAGGAGGAAGGCACGTCAGGAACTAATTGATGAACTCCTAGGAATTGATAAGTATAGAAGAGCTTATGAGAACATGGTTAAGGTAATGGAAATACCCTTAATGCTACCAAATGGTTCAAGAACAATGTTTTCACCAACTAGGAAAGATGTTTCCAGCCTAAGATCACTTATAGAGGATTATCTTAGGAGGAGAAAGGAGCTAGAAAATAATGTGAAAGAGCATGAAGATAGGCTTAAGAAGATCCGGGAGAGAGTAGAAGAGATCAGGGTAAGACTTGAGGATATTAGGGAGAAGCTAGAGGAACTCCACGAGCTTGATAAGAATATGAGTGAACAGATAAAGGAGTATGAGCATGTTAAGAAGGAATATGATGATCTAGTTAATGAATTAGAATTGTTGAATGATGAAATTAGGGAAATTGAGTCTAGGGTTAAAGAGGAAGCAATAGAGCTTAAGAAGTATAGAAGGTATTATGAGTTAGCCGATCTAGTTATGGAGCTTGATAAGAATATTCCCACAATAGAGAATCTAAGGAGGGAGTATGAGAAAGTAAAGGAAATACATGATCTTCTCATGGAGAGAATTGATATGGAGAAACAAGGGATAATAGAGAAGATTAGTAGGTATAAGGAGATCAAGGATAGGATCAGCAAGCTTGAGGGGAGGAGGGAAGAGCTGGAGAATAGTATCGAGGAGCTTAAGAGGAAAATTAAGGTTAAGTACTCTAGGAAAGAGGAGCTGGAGAAAGAGGTATCAGAGATCAAGATAGAGATTGGAGAGGATGATAGTAAGAGTTTAGAAAAGCTTAAGGATGATCTTATAAAGGAAATTAGCTCATTAAATGCAAGAATAGATGATCTTAGGAGGAAAATTGATGAACTTAGGAAGGCAGGGGCTAAGTGTCCCTTATGTGGTAGGGATCTGACCAAAGAACATAGAGATAATATGATCAATAAGTTTAGTGTATTGATCAATGAGTTATCTAGTCAAAGAAGTAAACTTAAGAAAAAACTGGATCTAGTTGTAGAGAGGCTAAAGAATGTTAGAGAACTTGAGAAAAAACTCACTGCTAGAGAATCAATGATCAAGACATTATCTGGAGAGCTTAAGGAACTTGAGAATACACTCTCCACTATGGAGATTGAACTGGAAAAGCTTTCTAATGAGTTAGGCCGACTTAGAGAAGAGCTTAGGAGATTTGAAGAGGGGGATATAGAGGATCAGGAGAATAGATATCGTTTTCTACTGGAAAAGACTAAGGGCTATGGAGAAAAAGATCTTGATAAGCTTGAGGAACAATTAAAGAGTATAGAGGATAGGATCAGGAGAATAGAGTCTAGAAATAAGGATATAGTGGAGAAATTAGCTGTGAAGATGAATTTATCGGAGGAATACATTGTCAATAATATTGATAGGTTAAAGAAGGAATTCATGGATGGTAGGAGACGATATGAAAAACTACTAAATGAGTACTCTAGACTAGAAGGAATACTTGTATCAAAGAAGAAACTTGTTGAAGAGAAAAGAAGGAAGCTAGAGTCTCTAAAGGATAAGCTAGACAAGTATAATTTAGATAAACTCTATAAGGAGAAGGAATACGTTGAAAACGAGCTTAGGAAATACAATGATCTAGAGAAAAGAGTTAATGAGGAACTAATTAAGTGGTCTCGTGAGGAAAGTGCTTTAAAGGAGATCCTTAGTAGGGAGCGTGATGAATTAGAGAGAGTTAGAGAGTTCCTAGATAAAGCTATAGATACCTACAGACTATTAGCATTAGCATACTATATTAGGGAGAATATACTGAATTATGAGAAAGCACCAGCAGAGATACGTAGATATGCTATTAAAGCTCTTGAGAAAGAGGCTAGTAGTATACTTGAACAATTCGATCTAGAGTATACAGCTATAAGCCTTACAAGTGATCTTAGTGTACAAGTCTATTCATCAAGTGGTAACGTATATGGTTTACCAGAGCTTAGTGGTGGTGAACAAGTAGCCGTAGTACTAGCGATCGTGCTTGGTCTACACAAACTAATTGGTAGGGGTAGACTAGGGATACTAGCACTTGATGAGCCAACAATACATCTTGATGAGGAGAGGAGGAAAAAACTTATAGAGATTATAAAGAACTTCCGTGGAGGACATATAATCCCACAGTTAATAGTCATAACACATAATAGAGAAGTAGTTGATGCATCCGATCAAGTTTATGAGGTAGTCTGGAAACCAAGTGGATCAGAGGTAAAGCCTCTTGGAGGAACAATAGCTACTACCTAAGCTTAATAACCCATTTCTCCCCAGCCTTCTCTAGAACAGGTAGTATTTTCCTAGCCTCCAAAACCCTACTATAATCGATCAAGTACTCCCCATAACGTACTCCATGGCCAAGCTCATAAACCTTAACACCAAATGGATCGATCACCATACTCCTACCAGTATACCTATCACCATACCTATTAGCTATAACAACCCAGTAGGTATTCTCATGAGCACGGCTCCTACCAAGGAACTCAAGCATATCCTCCTTCAACGGCCCACGAACCCAGCCACTATGGATTACCACTAGATCAGCTCCCTCTAAGGCATAGCTCCTAAACAACTCTGGAAACCTTATATCAAAACATATAGCTACCCGGATACGGAACCCATTAACCACGATCTCCTTGGAAAGCCTTCCTCCTGGTAGGAAATAATTTGACTCCCTATATCCATAGGCATCAAATAAATGGATCTTACTATAGATCCTTTCATAACCACCACTAGGTTTTACAAGTACACTAGAACTCCTACATAAAGGCTCTCGATCGGTTCTCTCAATGAAATGAGCAAGTATTGGTATACCATGCTTACTAGATAGATCGGATAGTAGCGATAAATACCTACTATCCTCAAGATCCTCAGCTCTCTCAAACAATTCCTTTGGTGAAAGCCCGGTCAAGGGATCGATCATGGAATACTCTGGGAGAATAATGAGATCAGCTTCCCTAATACCATTCCTCAATAACTCACTTGTTCTCCTAAAGTTATCCAAAGGATCAACTCCATAGTCTCCCTGAACAATCCCTATAACTATTGCCTTATCCACCATATAGCATCTCCCAGTAAGTAATAGTTTTAGACTATCATAATGTACCGTTTACATTATATATATTACTCCAACAGTTCATATATGGTGTCCCGAAATGGAGCTGAACATACCTAAGAATATTGTTTGTAAAGAAGAGTTTATACCCGGTAAAGAGCATTCAGCAAGGATTATTGGTAGTGGCGATGTAGAGGTCTTATCAACCCCGTCAATGATACTCTTCATGGAGATAACGTCTTGGAGATGTATCCAGAAATATCTCCCGGAAAACCATACTACTGTGGGTACTAGGGTATGTGTAGATCACAAGGCTCCAGCACCAATTGGTGAGAAAATAGTTGTTGAGACAAGGCTTGAGAAAGTCATTGGTAGAAAACTAGTATTCCACGTAAAGGCTTTATGGAGGGAACACGTAATAGGTGAAGGTATTCACGAGAGATACATTGTTGAACGTAACAGATTTATTGAGAAGCTAAGAAGAATGCTAAGTAAATAAGTGTTATGAGACAATACGTGATTTAATAGTAACCGTAAATGGATGGTCATAGCCTTCAATATAATATCTAATCTCAACCATATGTTCAGAACCAACACCCCACCTACGTGGATCAACTCTCCAAGTACTAGTAACTTTGTAGATCCTAGATACGCTAGTACCTGGTCTCAACTCGAGTATTGTGAAGTTTTTAACATCAATTCCATCAACAAGTATTGTGGTGACATTAATGTTTTTACCAGATATGTTTCGAATAGTAATCTTAAGTAGTACATAGTCCTCACTATGGTCAATTGCTAAATAACACTCATCAACAACAATATGGCTCTCACCCCCACCTCCTCCACCAGTAGGTTGAATAAGTATTAATGGGAGAGCCATAATAGTAGCAGCTATGATTATGACTAGTACAACGAGAAGCATTGGACTACCCTTTCTAGCGATAACACCTTCACCGGCATTCTTCAACTCAATTACACCTATTGTTATAGCGAATACTATATGCTAAGATATAATAATGTTGAGTAAATAACTATTTTGGTAACAGATTCACATAATATATGTGTAGATACATTCAATAAAGCTAATCACATTCATGGTTGCCCTAGTCAAGAGGAGGTGCTAAAAAGCATTGCCTAAATGGATATTGTATGTACACCCATACTCTATATCAAGTTACCATGTAGTTGATCATCTACTCAACAAGGGTTTACTAAATAAGTTAACGATTATACCATTAACTAGTAATAACATAGTATCAATCGAGAAAGTAATTCCCGGTATACCAGCTTTAGAAGTTAATGGTAAAATCGTCGCCATAGATCCTTTGGAACCACAGTTTGTCGAGGGAGTGATTAGGGGACTTGATATAAGTGATTATATACCCGAAAGTGATGAGAAGATTATTAAGAGGTTTGTAGATAGTGTGAGAGCTAGTAGCTATGTATCAATTAAAATCTATTTTGGAGGACTAATGATAGAGCATCTAATAAATTCCTCCTTTACAGAATATGCTTTAAGAACCTATTATTCAAAAAAGGATATAGTGTATATTAGGAAGTTGTTAATGGAGAACATAGAGAGTATCAAGGAATTAATTGATAAGACTATTCCAAAGATTGTAGCTATAAATTATTTGAGAGACCTAGTTGTTTCACGTAGTGGAAAGATAGATAAGGGTGAAGCACTCGATCTTGGTAAACTCATGCTTTGGAGTATAGCTAAAAACTCTATGGGGCGTGCCTTTATACCATTATATGAATATATCTCAGGAATTAGGGATAGATACTATGTAATACTAGATATCCTTAAGGAGAAATTTAATGAATACTATACCAGGATAATAAATGAGTACAGTAGAATTAGGAGTAATGAAGAAGTATACAAGATCCTTACTAGGGGAACGATATTATCCACGTAAAAGGTGTACTACTATGTCTTATGAAGTCCCTAGACTAATAGATATTAATGCTAAATCTAGGTTGTTTAGGGGTAAGGATAAACTACTAATCATAGGTAGATGTATTGAGATTGAGCATAGAGATGTTCTTAATGGGTTCAGAGATAAAGGCTATGGAATGTTATCTGTATGTTTAGAAGCAGAACATGTTAATATGGTTGGTTTTAAACTAGCAGGTATCTTGGCCCGTGGAAGCTATAGTGAGGTAGCTGTACTAACTGTTGACGGTAGTCTACATTGTACACAACTACATTGGATGGTTGAGGAGGTCTTTAAGATAATGGGTTTAGGTGATAAAGTCTCCAGGAGGCACTACGTAGTATACAAGGGTAGATTATATGAGATACCATTAGAGGCTGTAAAGACCTCTAGGTACCTTTATAAAGTTGCAAAACTTATTCAAAGAAACCCTAGGGAATAATGGGTGCTATAAAGTGGGTAGCATTATTGGAAAAATAGCATCAATAGCCATAATACTCCTAATAATAACTCCATACAGTATAAATGGACTGGATATAGTTAAGTACGATCATATAGGTTTTAGGGAAGAGATACCCGAGACACTACCATGGTACTTTATAACAGTTTTTGGAGATAATAGACCAGAGCATTCAGGCGAAGTCTACTATAACCCTATATTCTATAGGATAGTAGATGAGATGGAGACACTTTATCCACATGCAGTTATTGGTGTAGGCGATCACGTTTATAACGGGTACATAGATCAAATAGAACATTTCATAGAGACAATGAAGGATCTACCAAATGTATGGGTTGTAGCAGGTAATCATGAATGGAATAATCAGCCAACGGTTAACTCAAGGAATAGACTTGGTGTAGAGTATTGGAGAGAGCACGTAGCCAAGGATCTCTATTATAGAGATGATATTAGTGGTTGGAGGATTGTATTCATAAACCTTAGGGCTGGGTATCCTGTTAATGAGAATTGGGATAGGGTTAGAGCATGGCTTGTAAATGATGCATTTAATACTAATAGGCATACAATCGTTGTATTTCATGAACCAGTATATCCTAGGCAGGAGGCATCAAGATCTATAGGAAAAGTACAGAGTAAATTGAAGCCATTGCTGATACAGTATAGACCCGATATAGTATTGCAGGGACATATACACTGCTACTATGAAATAGTAAAGTATGGTACACTCTATATGATAACTGGTGGTGCTGGTGCACCAAAATGCCATGATTACCCCTACCACTATGTAGTATTTATGTTAAAGCCTAGTGGAGGATATGATTATGTACCAGTTGATGCTGAACATGGATATATAAGCGTATCTATTAAATCCACATACAACGGCTACATTATCACTATTGAAAACTATAAGAAAGATATATGGGGTAGGAGAACATCACTACCGATTAGAGTTAAACTAGGTATCCATGGTGAAACATATTATCTAGTATCTATGGCGGCCTATGGCAAGACAGTCTACAATGTTGATATCGGAGATAATGAGTTTGAAGTCAATACTACGATAAATAATGGATACCCATCCTATATATACACATTAGATGGACAAGTATGGATTAGTAATGATGATGGACTAATAATTGTTAGGGAAACACATAGTAAGACAACAGTATCAGAACCATTATCTACAACAACAGGTTCAGAGACATATACACATACCACTATAAATCCAGATATGGGGGCAAGTGGGGTTATGGGAGAAAATAGCATAGAAACTAATGGTTCATCAACAGAACTAACAATAGACTATGGGTTACTTGGATTAATAGTATTTGTGGCCACATTTGTCGTAATATCACTTTACTTAGGGAGAAAAACTAGTTAATATAACCACTACCTTTTAACCCCGATCTTCTCAAATAACTTAGATAATGTATCCTCAATATAGGTTATCTGTGGCAATTCACTAAGTGATCTTGTTCTAACAACGATCTTCACATGATCCTCCTCAACAATAATATCAAGATCAGTATCTATCTCCTCTATAGCCTTGCTCAATCTATCAATGATCCCGGGATCCTTTTCAACAAGATCGTCAATACTATGAGTAGCCGTTAGGGTGACTCCATCACAATCAGCATCTATAATGAATTCATCAACTAAACCACTACCCATAAACAATAGCCATACACTAAGATCATCAAGATCTAACCCATAATCCTGTAACCAATATCTACCAGTATCGAGCTCTGACAAAACATAATCCTCTAAACCAGTATGAGTCAATATACCTAGCTCCACAAGATCCATGAAGCCGTTAACAAGTTTCTCAAGACCATCCATATCGCCATAGTCGTGTCTCTGAATAAATGAGTCAATCTCCTCAAGATCATGTATTAATAGCTCATTAACAATTCTCTCAAGAAAACCCTCTAGGTCAACACCATACTTACCTAGAACCTTCTCAGCAATCCTTAAAGCCTTCTTGTTAATCCTAATACGAACCTCAGCCATACAGATCACCTAGGCATAAGTATGGAAAAGAAACCTTAAAAAGACATACATTACATTACTCAGCAATAACCTCTCCAGCATCACTAGGCACTCTATAACCCGGGTACTTCCTCACCAGATCCCTTAGCCCGGGACTACGTAGGAAGCCAAGGAATTTCTGGACAAACACCTTACCAAGGCTATCCCTATGAACTAGGAAGTCATAGTGCTCCCAAGTAATCGGTATAAAGTCAAGACCATATCTATGAGCAACATACTCAATAGCAACCCCAGCATCAGCCCTCCCCTGCTTAACTGCTGCAGCTACAGCCGTATGTGTCTTAACCTCATAGCTATACCCCCTAATCCTCCTAACCAGATCACTAAACCCCAAGCCCTTCTCCCTAGAGACACGTTTAAGCATTATATCTAGGAGTACACGAGCACCAGAACCACGTGTCCGGTTAACAATGACCACATCCTCTCTAAGGAAATCCTCAACACCACGTATACCCTTAGGATTACCCCTTGCAACAACAATACCGATCCTACGATCATATCCCCTAACCAGTACAGCCCTACCCTGGACACCAAGTCTATCCATAAAAGGCACGTTATAGACACTGGTCTCCTCATCAAGGAGATGGGTAGGAGCTATATCAGCCTCCCCCCTATGAATAGCATACCATCCACCAAGACTACCAGTCACGATTACACGAGAACCATGTACGAGACCAGCCTCCACAAGAACCCTATAGATCAATGGATCATTGCTCCCAATAACAACTAGATCAGGGATCCTGTGCTTGGGCCCAAAAAGCTCTACAGTAATAACCTCATCCTCAAAATAGAGATCACGGTTAACCTCAAGTACAGCAAAACCATCGCTATGCACCAATGGTGAAATACTACCACTCTTCACAGACACAGGATAAGCTACAAGTTCACCCCCCCTCTTAACAAGTGCAACAGGCAATAGCCATGAACGGCCAAGAGGCTTCCGAATCCTATAGGCTAGCCTAGCCCTAACCCTTCTAGATGGAGGTACTTGTAGCCCGGCTAGCCTAGCTATTATTGGCCTAACGATCCTATGCAGGATCATATAGCATGACAAGGGGAATCCTGGAAGACCCAATAGTAGTTTTCCATTAGCAACAGCTATAACCGTAGGCTTACCCGGCTTAACAGCTAGCCCATGTACAATAATACCTGGTTCACCAAGGGAATCAAACACTCGATAGACAAGATCTCCAAGGCCAGCTGATGTACCCCCACTAGTTATCACCACATCATATTCTTTGAGAGCATTAGAGATCTCATTATACATGATATCATAGTCGTCAGGGAGTCTTCCATGAAATACTGCCTCAACACCTATTTCACGTAGACTAGATGTTATGAGATAACCATTAACATCATAGACACTGCCATCAACAAGCTCTTCACCAGGTTCAACAACCTCATTACCAGTAGAGTAAACTGCAACCCTAACCCTACGATAGACACGGACACGATCGATCCCAAGGCCGGCCAATAAACCGATCTCTCTAGAACTGAGGAGAGTACCCTTAAGCAATACAAGATCCCCTAGGCTGATATCGCTACCAGTAAAAGCAATATTCTCACCAGGAGCAACACTCCTATAGACAAGCACATCGCTGTCCTCCCTAGAAGTATACTCAACCATAACAACAGCATTAGCTCCACGAGGGATCATGGCTCCCGTGGCTATTTCTACAGCACAACCCTCCAAAACCATAGTGGAAGGCCTAGCACCAACTTCTATAGAACCAGTCAGTTTGAGCCTAACAGGATAGTGTTCATCAGCACCAAAGGTATTCTCAGCCTTTACAGCATAACCATCAACCTCACTACGGTCAAAGGGAGGATGATCTATTGGGGCATAAATATCCTCAGCTAAAACCCTTCCCAAAGCATCAATAACTCTAACTTCCTCAACACCAAGAGGTTCTAGCTTAATGTACTTACCTATAATATTGAAGACATCATCAAGATTGATGAGTCTATGAAAGATCCTTCTAGACAACATAGTATCCCTCAAAACATAACCAGATATACTACAGTAATAAAAATCATGGTCTAGCTATTACATAATCCTTACACTAGCTAGAGATTAGGACATTGATAAATGTGATCATAAGCTTGCTCTAGCAATTCCATTATCAAGGAACTTAGGTATTAAGGATCATTATAAAGGATAGCAGAGTATTACTTAAGAAATACATTATATGAGACTTAAGCTAATTAGAGTCTGAGTACTAAACTACTTAAATTTTTATATTAGGTGCTTCGTTAAAGACCTTGGTTCAATCTATTATATAACTTCTTATTAGTACTGACTAAGCTAGGTTTATACTGGAGTTTTTCTAACAGTAAATATGGTTATTGTGGAAAAGATAGTTTAAAGGGTTGTTTATAATGAGTGGGTTAAACAATGTATCTTCATCTGTTCCTCATCGATCATATAAAATTCCCCTATTATTGTTCCTGTCTCTAGCCATCATTATAGCTATTGTACTAGTTATTATATTCATACCAAGCCCTAATACATCATCTACTAAGCATAGCTCATCCACTATAGAATACGGTTCACTTAAGTATATACCATACAATAGGATCGAGGATCTTACTGATAGAGGATATATAGTGATCCTAGGGGTTCTAAGGAATTTCTCTATATCCCAAACAGGTCCATCTATACAGAATATCTCAACTAGTTTTGAGATCTTTATAATGGCTAGTGT
>Ga0190313_1000927_pt1 | contig 16470 bp, 15 predicted proteins | sample 4870071011_MG_FD_169989 | JGI IMG/M metagenome (GOLD analysis project Ga0190313, IMG submission 169989) | Hydrothermal vent sediment bacterial communities from Southern Trench, Guaymas Basin, Mexico - 4870-07-10-11_MG | ecosystem: Environmental > Aquatic > Marine > Hydrothermal vents > Sediment ...
AGATCTTGCTTATGTGCACAGAGCATCACTTTAACTTTCTTTTTTGAATATTTTTTAATCATTTCTCCAACGAAGGCAAAATACTCTTTAGCCTCATCAAACCTCTTTTTATCAGCTGCATCAACAACAAACACAAGAACATCCATCATTGGAAAAAGCGTTTGATAAAAGGTCTCGCAAAAACGATAGCGCCGATGACCGGGAATTACAAAAATAACCAAATCTTTCTTTTTAACACTCTCAATTTCCGTAGATGCCGTTGTTCTAAGTGCAGCCTCTCTTGAGAATGTTTGTAACCACAACGCAATTGAAGTTTTCCCCGCAAAGTCTAAACCACAAAGAATAGCAACAGGCATTCATCAAGCACCAAATCACTATTTTATTTTTGGGACAAAAACATCATATATTTCCTATAAAATATCCAGAAAACACTTGATAAGTATTCCCAAAAAGCATTAAAATCATCGAATATCCTTGGTTATTCTGTATCAATATAATAATAAAGTACAAGTTCTACTTTTTCAAATAGGTGCTAGGTGTTAGAATATGCAAAAAAGACGCGTAATCATAGTCGGAGCCGGGGGAAGAGACTTCCATAATTTTATCGTTTTCTTCAAAAACAATCCAAATTATGAAGTGGTTGCATTCACATTTGCCTCCGAGCAAGTTCCTGCTGAGCTTAAAGTATTTCCACCAGAATTAGCGGGGCCTCAATACCCAAACGGGATTCCCATATACCCAGAAAATCAACTTGAAAAGGTAATCAAGGAGAAAAAAGCAGATTTAGTTGTCCTTTCATACTCTGATTTAAGTTTTGATTACGTTATGGACATTGCTTCAAGAGCCGCTGCATGTGGCGCAAGTTTTATGTTACTCGGTCCAAAAGACACTATGCTTGAATCTAAGAAACCGGTAGTCGCAGTATGTGCTGTAAGAACCGGCGCTGGTAAGTCTACTGTGAGCAGAAAAGTTGTGCGCCATTTGTGGAGTAAAGGATACAAAGTAAGTATTGTTCGACATCCTATGGTTTACATGAATCCAGCAAATATGGTTGTGCAAGAATTTCACACAATTGAAGATCTAGACCGCTGGGGAGTAACATATGAAGAACGCGAGGAATATGAGCCATATTTAGAAATGGGATTACCCGTCTTTGCCGGAGTTGATTATACAAAAATCCTCAAAAAAGCAGAAGAAGCAGGAGATATTGTTCTATGGGACGGCGGTAATAATGATTGGCCATTCTTTAAGCCAGATTTAATGATCACAGTTGCTGATGCAACAAGACCTGGGCATGAGCTTCATTATTGGCCTGGCTCAGTTAACGTTCGAATATCTGATGTTATAATCATTAATAAGACTGTTACTGGTGGCTTTGAGAATTCTGTTAAAGTAGAGAAGAACATACGCAAGGTTAATCCAAAAGCCATAATCATATGGGCAGAATCAAGAATTAAACTTAAACCTAATAAACCAGAATTGATTGAAGGAAAGAGAGTGCTTGTAGTTGAAGACGCACCAACGGTCACACATGGTCAATCTCCGTTCGCTGCTGGATATTTAGCTGCAATTCGCTATGGTGCTGAAGTCATCGATCCAAAACCCATTGTATTTGAGAAATTCCCAAATAGTGATCTAGCTAGAACCTATAGAATTTGGACACATACCGGTCCAGTTATTCCAAGCTTGGGATATACAGAAAAGCAGAAGAAAGAGCTAGAGGAAATTCTTAATACGATTGATGCTGATGTAATTATTAATGCATCGCCAATTAACATTACAAGGATCATGAAACTTAACAAGCCCGTTATCCATGTCAGATACGAACTAGTCGAGATTTCCGAGCCAACACTAGCAGATATACTTGACGATTGGGTTAAAAGAATGAAAGAAAAAGGTAAGTTATAAGGTAATAACTCTCTAATTTTCGTCTTTTCTCATTCTAGAAAATCGCCATTAAGTTTATAATATTAATCTGCCATAATTTGATGGCGAATTTTATACCTCTAATTCCTTGGATTTCCATAGTTTTATAAGAAGAAAGCCACCAGTTATTACCATTCCAAGCCCGCTCCAAAACATAATGAAATATACGTAATACGCGGTCCAATCAATCACTTCTTTTCTTTCAAAGGTTCCTGTCCAATCATCAATTTCAATATAAATCTCGTAATCTACAAAAATTGTGTTGTCGATTGGTTCTAAACAAACATATACATCTGCTTCTATAAAACCCCTCTGCTCCACTTGTTTTAAGTATTCTGATGGAATTAGTGAAACTTCTAACCAAGGTTTATACATTGTTTCGCCGCTTCTTCCTACATCCAATGGGGGTGGAGCTCTTCCTTCTCTAATCGCATCAACTCCCTCCGAAGTAACTACATAAAGATTAACAACTGATGATGCATTCCATGCAATATACAAAAGTCGTCCCCACGCTTTATGTATAGTTTCGTTCCATTTAACCCATATTCTGAAAGGACCTATAACGAGAAAATTATTAGGTGGTATTGTTCCAAAATCATATACACTATCAACATATTCTTTATTCGTTATTTCGATACAATAATTTACTTTTGTCGGTGGCCCATTAAAAATTGATATTCCAATCAATGAAAAAACTATTCCGAGCAATGTCAAAAACAATGCAATGTCCTTTAAAGTCTTTGGTTTGAGTTTCAAAAACATTTTATTATCACCTATTTTTTCGTTCAGCGGAGAAAATAAGGGATTAAAAAATTCACTAGAAGCATTTCCATTTAATTAATTATCAACAAACAAATGCACAATTTCTAAGAATATTCACAGATACGCATTCTTGACCGATTTAATTTCAAAAAGATTAAATTTTGCTCAAAGCATTACATCTAGGAGATCTCTCATATTCTAAAAAAGTTCCTTGCATTATAAACCGCACAATGATATGCAACATTTCTTCCAATGACTTCGCATAGCTTCTCAAACGTTTTAGCAACACTAAGATAATCTGATGGTTCATTGCCTGCATCGCTGTTTAGTAGGATTCTTTCACTGAGTTGCGGATGAGTTTTAATTGCATATATTACATCATCAACGGATGCTTTGCCGACTTGAATTGTAAATCCAATGTAAACCTTTTCACGTGAAAGAATATTGAGTATTTCTGGATTCGTAGAAACATGATCGATAACAATAAGCTCCGGGGATATTCCAACATCCTTTATTATTTTCAAAGTCAATTTGATTGCTTTTATTTTATTCTTACCACGAGGTGTATGTATGATCACCGGTTTATCATGTTCTCTTGCGATTTTAAGCTGAGACCTCAAAACATTCACTTCAAGATCATTCATAACATGTAATCCTATCTCACCAATAACATCCGCTACGGTAATAAACTCCTCAATAACTCCTAGGAACTTTTCAATTTCCAGTCTTTTAGGAATACACCTCGGATGCAATCCTATCCCAACAAGTGCTGTAATTCCTACTCGTCTTAATCTTGTTTTTTCATAAATAAGGTGATTAAAGTGATCTCTCAGTGATTCTGGAGATGAAAACGCCACAGGTAGATAAGCTAAGGTTGCTACAGCTTCGTAATTCTTCTTTTCGAGTTCCTCGAGAGCACTATAGTGAAGAAAAATTGTATGCATGTGACTATCAATGAGGCCCATGAGATCACCTCGTTAAATATGACTAATTAAAGTTTAAGTTACATAGTTCCATTGATTTTTGCTAAATTACTAAATCATTTAAAAATAGGAATACTACTAAATCTGTCTGAAATTATGAGAGAAAAATAAAAACTAAGTGGATCTAATGTTACTACATGCAAATGAGATTATTCTTTCAAAAATTCCAAGAAACTATATTTGTTCTAATATCTTCTTGAAATTGCCCTCTACTTCCTTTGCAATTTCTGCATGCACACTATTTCCATTTGCATCCATTGTTACTAGTAATGGACCAAATTCCTCAACTTCTAGGATCCAAAAGGCTTCAGGAACACCAAGTTCGTCCAAGAAGAAAACAGTTTTTACGTTCTTTATTGATTTAGCAGCTAATGCGCCACAACCGCCGGGGAAATGTGCATAAACTGCTCCAAATTCCTTACATGCTTGAAGAGTTTTGTCTCCCATGCCTCCCTTGCCGATGACAACGCGTACTTTGTATTTCTTTATGAAATCATATTCAATTGGTTCCATTCTTATGGATGTTGTAGGTCCGGCGGAAACAATAATCCATTTGTCACCTTCGCGTTTAACGACGGGTCCTACATGGTAAACAACGCCGTTTTCTAGGTACTTCTTAAGTTCCTCTGGAATATCTTCTTTTAACGCTTTCATGTGTGCTTTATCTCGAGCTGTGACAATGATTCCTGTAATGTATATTACATCTCCAACTTTCAATTTTCGGATTTCTTCCTCAGAGATTGGGGTTTTTAAGTGGTACCCGCCCATATTCATCACCCCTAAATTTTATGAGTTAAAAACTTCACAGTTCCGTCCTTTGTTATAATTACTGAGCACCTTCTTGCAGCCCAACATTGAATTGCAATTGCAACTGGATAACACGCTGGATGTCGTGCGGCTACCTCTATTTTTACTCCTAAGCAAGTTGTATCTCCGCCTAAACCCATTGGACCTATTCCAAGTTTATTTGCTAATTCGAAAATTTTCTTTTCTAATTCTGCAACCTTTGGATTAGAATGTGAATCATCTAATGATCTCAATATTGCTTTTTTTGCAAGTTTCATAGCAAGATCTGTTGTTCCACCGATTCCAATACCAACAATAACTGGTGGACAAGGCTTACCCATTGCGTCTTTAAGTGTCTGGAGAGCACATCGAATAACACCATTTAATCCTTCAATGGGACGAATCGTATAAAGTCGGCACCAATATTCTGATCCTCCGCCTTTTGGCAAAACAGTTAAATGTAATTCATCTCCTGGAACTAGTTCCCAAACAATTTGGGGAACATTTGGCCCAGTGTTATTTCCAGAGTTCTTTTCAATTATCGGATCTATCGCATTTGGTCTCAGAGGCACTTCCTTTGTTGCACGGATCGTAGCTTTTCTTAAAATTTCGGCTAATTTTGCTTTGATCGGAAAATCTTCTCCTATTTCCACGTACCAGTTCACTAAACCAGTATCTTGACAAATAGGTAAACGTTTTTCTTTAGCTATTTCAGCGTTCATAATCAAGGTATCTAAAATCTTTTTCGCTCGTTCATTAGTTTCGCGTTCTCTAGCTTTTTTTAGTGCATTCATAACGTCAGGGGGAAGTTCAGTAACTGCTAATTGTAACATTTTAACAGCAGTATCTTCAATTATTTTTTCTAAGTTAACCATATTAAGCACCTAACCTACAAATATTAACATTTAGGAAAAATTGGAGTTATTTACATTAATTCACAGCGAATTTTGGATGAGGTATTGTTCTCTACTTCTAGAAACTCATTTACTTTCTTATCAGAGAATACCACTCATTTGCGAAATGTGACCATCCTTTTCGTTCGATTCTCTTATTTTTATAAAAGACTCCAGATCCTGATTCAACACGGCCGATAAGAAATGGTTCTTTTAACTTGTATGATTTGAAAGATTCTCTTACCTCTTCCTCGCTCATTCCTCGAGTTCCAAAAACTAATTCAAATTCCTCCCCCGCGAAAAAAGCTAATGATAATGGGTTCAAGCTATTTTCCTTCGCATATTCCAGAACCTCTTTTGCTAAGGGAATTTGCTCAATAATTATTTTTACATTGCTCATTCTCGCCATTTCATTTAATGTAATCGCTAATCCATCGCTTGAGTCCATACTTGCTGTAGCTATCTGAGAAATCACTTTCGCTTCCTCTAAACGCAATTTTGGCTTTTTAACACTTTCTAGAATTCGATTCATATTCTTTATTCTTCGTCCATTAAAGAGAACATAGTGAAACGCTGCACCTGTGAGACCAAATTCACCAGTAGTCCAAACAAGATCGCCAGGTTTGAGTCCACTTCGTCTTAATAGTCTTTTTGCGAAACCAAGGGCAACACCGGATAAAATTATGTCTTCTGCCTCCCCTAGGTCTCCTCCCACATACTTTATTTCATATTCATCACATGTGTCTCTAATTCCTTTTACAATTCTTAGTAAGTAATCAATACTTTCATCTCCTGGAAAAAGTCCTGAAGTCAAGAAGATTTTTGGAATACCTCCCTTTGCTATCACGTCAGAGCATGTCATAATAACGAGTTTTCGTCCTATATCTTCTGGGGTCATTATAGGTAAAACATCAGTTTTTCTCACAAGTGAATCTATGTTTACGATAATGTACAAGTCGCTTATTTTCCATGCAACAGCATCTTCATTCTTTCCAAGGGGATTCTCGTGGAGATATTTTAAAATTTTTTCAATGATTAAGAACTCATCTAAGTCGCTAATTTTTTCGCCGCCCATTATTTTCTTCCTCCCTACATTAATTTATTTTTTCTATTTTTGGAAATTTTAATGCCGCGGTGTAGTTATTGCTGAAAAGTCGAACTTACATAGTCTTAGACATAGGCTCCAGTCTAACAAAAGTCGGTTTCGGTGGAAAAAGAGAACCAGTCTATATTTTTCCAACAATCGTTGGAATAAGAAAAAGGAACGTTTTTTCACCTTTTAGCGAAATACCAGACGTATGCTTCGGAAAAGACGTTATGAATAAACGCGTACTCTTTGATATACATCGCCCAGTTTCTAGAGGACTTATTAAGGAATGGGGCATGTGGAAGCTACTAGTTCAATACTCCTTAAAAATTGTGGGCGTAAAGCCAGATAAATCTTGTTTGATTATACCCTATGACCTTAATACTCCAAAAGAGCAAAGAATACGAATGGCCGAAATCCTACTTGAGGAATTAGGCATTGGTGGAGTATATTTCCCTCTCACAAGTTTGCTTATTCTTTATGCCGCGGGAGAAGAAACTGGAATAATACTTGATATAGGTGATGGAAAAACAACATTATGCTTAGTTAAAGAAGGAATACCTCTCTTTGATTGCAGCACGCGTATTGATTTAGGAGGAATCGATATAACATTACAACTACTTCAGCTTCTTAGAGACAAAGGAATTGATGTATCACTAGATCACATCGATCTAATTTCAGAAATCAAGGAAAAGTATTGTTACGTAGCAGTAGACGTTAAAAAAGAATTAGAAAAAGCCAAAAAACTCACGAAAATCATAGAAGAAAAAGTCACTTTACCTGATGGAACTGAAATATCATTAGTTGAGGAAAGATTCCTAGCACCCGAAATCCTATTCAATCCCACTCAATATGGCATACCATCAAAAGGACTCCACGAAATATTGTATGAAAGCTTGGTAAAGTGCGCTGACGATCTTAAACTTAAGGCGGTAGAAAACATTATACTAAGTGGGGGAACAGCACTAACTCCAGGATTGTCACTTCGCTTGAAGACAGAAGTTGAAAAAATCTTATTAGAAGAGTTCAGAGAAAAGTTAAAAGTAAAAAGGTTACGAAACTCTATAATCGCCCCATGGTACGGTGGAAGTGTTTTAACAAAAATACAAGACTTTCACAAATACATTGTTACGAAAAAGGAATGGCAAAAACTCGGTGAACAAGCTATTTTATCTATGATTTAGTTCGAGATAATATCTATTTCAATAACTTTGTTTCGTACTCTCTTAGATATTTAACTCCCTCATCAATTGAAATAAACCTCTTCTTAACGAACTCAACATCCTCTTTCGTTACCTTATCATGACCATTCAATTTAGCATGTTCGTAAGCTGGTGCCATAAGCATGACTGCATAACGTAATCCGTGCTCGTATCCAATCTTAACTAGTTCCTCTAGTGCATCATCTGATAAGGGAATGTTTTCAGTTTTTGCACGAATCTTTATTATCTCACGAATTTCGTTTTGATCGTAAGGATAACATGGAAGAATCAGCATTCGATCTAGCAAATCTAATGGAATTCCGAAAGGACTCACTTCATTAGTGCCGGGGATCCGTGTTAAGCCCCTGTTAGTAGCGAAAATCACGATTGGAGCTAACTCCGATTCAAGTGCTCTCGATATGAAGCTCCAACATTCGATATCTAACGTGTGACAATCATCTATGAATAGAACACCAGGAATTATTTCAGCCTTTCCCTCTTCAACATTTTTCTTCACAAACTGATCGACCTCGGCCCTTGTGGTTTCATCTATTTCCTTTCGTTCTTCAACTCCTCCGAATAAAAGCGAAAGCAAACCGCCTCCTGTTTTCTGTCTATGAAACATTATATCTAGATCGTCCAACGTTAACACATATGTAAATTCTCTTTCTTTCTCCACCGGACCGCTTGGCACGGGAACTGTTTGAACACGTCCAATGTCGTACTTATATTCCGCCGATGCTTCTTCGCTTATTCCTAGTACTGCTACTCTTCCAGTTTCCTTATCAATCATTACTACCATTCCGGGTGTGACTCCCCTGGCAAGCATTTCTTCGGCGACTTCTGGAGCGACTTTAAATGTCACTCTTTCGCTCTTTGTTCGAAGAGTTAATTTTGCAGATTTTACTCGCCTTCGATAAGGATTCCACGGATCCGTAACAAAATGGGGTTCAAATTCAACAACTTCTCCTTCAAGAACTCTTCTTCTTTCTCTAAATCTAACTCCAATAGCTTTCCGAAACGCTCGCATTAACACTTCTGTTTTCTTTACTTCTGCACTATAAACACTTGAACCTGATAAAGCCACAAATGGAACATCTGGACCAAGTTCTTTTGAAATGGCTATAGCAATTGCTGTTTTTCCAACTCCTGGTGGACCAACTAGAAGAATCGCTCGTCCCGCCAATTTTCCGCTTTTAATTAAACGAACAATTAATCCTGCCGCTTCTCGTGCTTCCTCTTGCCCAACCATTCCATCTCCTATGAACATGGCTTTGCCTTTTTCATCAAGTCCAAGTCCTTTAATGTGTGAGTGTGCACCAATTCGAAATTCAGGAATTCGTTTAATGGCCATAAGTGGCCACCGATTATTCATACATTTCTGATGAGGAGCACCAAAATGTTTATAATGACAAATCAATCTTAAAAATTTGATTTAAATATAGTTTTGTACCCCCTATTTATAACATTATTTCAAAAGAATTAAAAACAAACATCTCTCTAGAAATATTAACTTGACAAGTTTCTTTTTGGATTAATTGACTATTACACTAAGATTATCTAAGCATAGTTTTCTCCAAATGTAATTGTGTATGTACTAACTTCTTAGATCCTTTATTTTTAGCCTTGCATTTTTACCCACATTTTTATAATTATACCCATTTCTGAAATATGTGGGTGATAATGATGCGTAGATTAGTAACAGTTGATGAGAGAGGGAGAATTACAATACCAAGTGAAATAAGAAGAAAACTTGGAATTAAAAAGGGCTCATTGCTTGAGCTTACGGTAGATGATGATGAAATAAGAGTAAGACTCGTTAAATCTGTGGCCGAAAAATGCTTTGGTAAATACAAGGTTAAAAAGTGGCCAAAAGATTTAGATGAATTCGTCGTGGAGGCGATTAAAAAATGGTGGAGCGAAAGTACGTCGACGTAAATGTTTTCGTTTACTGGCTTGGAAGTCATGAAGAATTTGGAGAAAAAGCTTTAGAATGGATAAAACGTGTTGAAAGAAGTCCTCCAGGAGAATTCGTTACATCGAGTTTAGCAATTTATGAAACTATCGTGATTCTCGCTGGTCTAATTGGAAAAAACTTGAAAGATTTAGCATTTGTTCAGTCCGTAATTACAGATATTACTAGATTACGCGGACTTAAAATAGCTCCCCTAACAGCGAACGATTTGAAAAAAGCATTAAAACTCATGCAAGCGTACAAACTTGATTTTGAGGATGCAATTCACTTAGCGGTAGCATTAAGAGAAAAAACGATTGCAATTATTTCAAATGATGCTGATTACGATCGAACTCCATTAAAAAGATTATTTTGATTTTTTCTCTAATACCTGAACTCAATCATGGATTTTTATGTCTATTTTTTTGGATTATTATACGTTCAAACTTGGATGTAATAAGCTAACAAATTCATTGTACAATTAGTTTGTTTAAAACAGATTTATATGCTTCGGGAAAAACAATGAATATAATCATTAGATCCGCTACCCTTGATGATGCAAAAGCAATCACGGAAATTAACATCAGTGATGTTAATACATGGGTCCGATTCGATGGCAACAAACTGGAACAAGACAAATATGAAAACATCTCAGTAGAAGATCGCTACTTGAAAGGCGGCCCTTGGATGTCAATCGAAACTTGTGCGATTCACTTAAATTACATGCTAACAACCCCAGGAAACTTTGTATATGTTGCAGAATTAGATAGCAAAGTTGTAGGAGAAATTGAAGTAGTTCTTGATCACGAACCTCCACCGTATGGCAAACATGCATTCATTTATCTTTTATGGATTCATAAACAAGCAAGAGGAAAAGGAATTGGAAGTAGATTTGTAAGATACGTTGATGAAAAAGCTATTGAAGAATACAAGGTCAATAAAATTACGGTAGTTCCTGAGAAGAAAAGTATCAAATTTTACCAGAAACTAGGATTTTCCGAATTTGAAAAATACACGACAATAGAAATATACAAAACCGCACGAAAAATTAGCGTATCTGAAATAGATCTGGATACAATTAACGACCTACATGATTGGTTTTTCATCATAGGACGCTTCGCTAGCTCACGCGCAATTCTATTCAACATGAAATGTAAATACTACTTTCCGAAACTTAGAGTTGAAAAATACGCTTTTTCCTTTGATTTAACTGACGGCGAAGCAATAGCAATAATACGTAAAAGCAGAAGATGTATTATTCCTTGCAGTTTTTATTGCTGGATAAAAACACATTTCCCCTCTAGCGAAATAATCAAAGAATGCATAGAAATTGCAAGCGGTTTAGCTAATAAATTAAACGTCAATAAACTTATAACATGCGTAAGAAATGATTTCAAAAAAGAAGTAAGTCAACTAAAATTCGTTAAAATTAGGGATGAATTCCCATTCTTTGCAAAGATCTTAGAAAACACTTCATCGCAATAACTTTAACGGCACATAATCACAAACTTGCAACACTTTTCATCTAACAACACTGATTTCCTGGTTCTTCTATTAAAACAAACAATGCTTAGAAATCTCTCCTTATAAAACCATGAAATATGAAACAATGCCTTCACGCATTCATAAAGGAATATATTACTGAGATGACTAAAGAAATAGAGCCGGGGGCGGGATTTGAACCCGCGACCTTGGGCTTACTTGCATGTCCTCCTTGTTACAAGGCCCACGCGCTACCAGACTGCGCTACCCCGGCGCTCTTCATTAGTAATATCAGTAAAAATATAATTCGGTCGTTTAAAAAACTTTAATGTTTATATCAACATAAATCTCCCTGCAGGACGTGCAACATGTGTTAAACGAGGATTTCTGCTTACATGTTTGATTATGATAATCGTTATGTCTAATTTGTGTTCTGATGGTTTTATAATTAGTCATTCGGTTTTTCCCTCTCTTTTAGAGGAAGCTCATACACCCATGCGTCCTCTCCGTCAATGTAATATCCTTTTATTCTCTTGATGCGCCTGAAACCGAGTTTTTCATATAATTGAATTGCCGGCTTGTTTGAAACTCGTACTTCCAAGATAACTCTTGTACAATTTGCTTCTCGAAATCTTCTGATTGCTTCAAGCATTAGTGCTGTGCCAACTCCTTTTCGTCTCCATTTCGGGTGAACTGCGATCGATACTATGTGTCCTCTTTTTAATTTACTGAAAATATGCTCTCTTTCGTATCTGCCTATTAAATATCCGATAATCTCATTATCCGTTTCTGCTACTATAAAAAAACAGTTTTGTGCTTTAAGGAGCCACCATAATAGATCATACCCATAGGGGTTCTTGAAAGATAATCGTTCGATTTCGTAGATTTTTACTAAGTCATCTTCGTTTGCGTCACGAAGCCTATATTTCATGCGTCCTTCCATTGGTAAACTATCCAAAAATAATTATGTTTTGTCTTATAAGGAGGAGATATTAATGTTGCAAGATTACTTACTGGTATGCTTATCATTCGTTATTAGTTTTTTCGTAGTTTATATTTCAACGAAGATTTGGATTCATTTAGCACATAAAAAACGAATTGTTGCGCCTGACGCGCATAAAAAAGGCACTCCAGATGTAGCAAATTTGGGAGGAATACCATTTGCTATACATCTTGTGATTTATTTAATCGCTGGTTTGCTCGTTTCTAATTTAACGTACAGTTTAGTAATTATTTTATCCACGTTAATTGGATTTACAGTTGGTTTTCTTGATGATTTAAAGGATTTGGGATTGAAGAAAGTAGCTCTTGCTTTTTTTGCATCAATACCTATTTTGGTGCTTAGAGCATATGTACCAAGACCTTTGTTTCCACTTATAGGTGGCACAAGATTGTATATTGTATATCCACTAATAGTAATAGCAACGTATCTTGTCGTTGTGAATGCATGTAATATGGTTGATACTCACAATGGGATTCTTGCAATTCAAGCATTCTTCGTATTATTGTCTATGCTTGTGTTTGCAATATTATTAAATGAATTACAAAATGTTCTATTTCTCACAATTGCATTGGGTGCAATACTCGGATTTCTTATGCTAAATAAATATCCAGCAAAAGTATTCTGGGGAAATTGTGGCTCATACGCTGTGGGTGCTTTGTTGGCTACGTTAATAATCATTTCTAGAAAAGAATACATCGCGCTTGTGGCTCTGCTTCCAACAATTCTACAAGGTTTCGTTGTCATCATGAGTGTTGGGGGATTCATGACTCGGTTATTGATTAGAGAGAGAAAAGGCAGAGATAGTTATGTTGTGAATGGAATTATTTATCCTTCGCTTAGATACGATGCTCCGATATCAATTCCACGGTTAATTTACCTCTCTAGTGGACCTATTGATGAAAAAACTTTGGTGAAAAAGTATACATTGTTATTTATGCTTTCTTTTGTATTATCGCTAATTACTGGATACTTTGTTTATTTTGTTCGCCTTTAGGGTTCTCGGGGAAATCATATTTAAATACTCTTCAACCTTAATACGATGTTCAATAGAAGAACATTTCAATTAACACAAAAGGATTTTTACTTAAATCACAAACTAGCTCGAATTAAATGCCTTATTATCGTTATTTTAATTCTCATTTCCATTTCTTCCAGTTTGACATAAGCCTCCTCAAGAGTTTTTCCAAGCGTTACGATTCCATGATCCATGAGAATAATAATGTCAGTTTTTTCTGCAGCATTTGCAACAGCAGTAGCTAATTCAGAGGATCCCGGAGGATAATAAGGGACTGTCACGAAAGTCCAATAGAATTCTCCAGTTTCTCTTTTAGCTTGCTCTATGATTCTGGGGAATCTTGATGCTATTATCGTGTAGGGTGGATGTGCATGAATTATCGCATTTACATCTTTCCTATTTTTGTATATTAACAAATGCATTCGCGTCTCAATTGATGGCTTGATATCCCCGCGCGGATGAATTACATTTCCTGATTCGTCTAAAATAATAACTTCATTTTCATCAAAGTCGAGCATTGTTCTAGATAGTCCTTTACTTGGTGTTATGAGGATTTTATCCTTAATACGCATAGATAAATTTCCGCCACAACCGTATGTTAAGTTTCTTTCATAAATTCGTCGTGAAAAAACGATTAACTTTTTTGCAATTTCTTTGATTCCTTCAGATGACATTAAAAACACCACTACTTGTCGATATTCCTCACTAACAAAAACGAGTTATGATTATATGAAGAAAACTGATTTCTAACCAAACACTACAAGCTCGCGAATAGTTTTCCTTCAACAATTCCTCAAATTATAATTTGATTAATCTCCGCACTCAAAACCAGGAACTTAAAAAATTGTCATTTGGCTTGCTGATAATTCTCATTAGTTTACTTAAAAAAGTGGTCATGACTATCAATGTACCATACATGAAATAACTACCTTCTCCGCCACCAATCATATTAGATTAGACAAGGTTGTATTATTATATTGGCACTATTTAGTGATGTAATTGTTTAAAAAGAGGATTTTGTTCGTGACCACTGCTTTACTTGTAGCAATTATAATCGATTTTAGTTTAATCGCAAAATATTCTAAAAGCAATGTAGTAGAAGCTAGATTAATGCTAACTATGCAAATAGGAAGTGAATATGGGTGCTTTGATGATATAAGAATAGAAGATCTTAATGGAGATCGTGTACCAGACATTATTGTAATGAATTCGCTAATTATAGGAATAAGTGGAAACGGAACAACTCTATTAAAAATACATCCACAAGTTTGCACTAAGTATGGGTTTCCCAAATTTTTTGGATTGATGATATAAACAATGATGGTGGCCCTGAAATAATCACAATACTAGACAATGATCTCGTTGTGACTTATGATGCTCTTGGTAATATTTTGTGGATTTTTAATGCTTCTTGGATACCATTGAATGAAACTTTGTGCATTGGTTGCCCAGAAATTGTGCTTACAGGTGATGTGAATGGAGATGAACAAAAGGAAATTGTGATTAGAGCATGGGTTATTAATGGAACATCTAGGTACATTGAATATCGTGCCATCTTAATTCTAAACAATGATGGTTCATTATACAGGATACTTTTACCAAAGAGAAAATCAGAATCTCGCTGGACTTATTTCCAAGGACTACTTTTGAGATGCGTCGTTGATGTTAATAACGATGGAATTGATGAACTTATAGTTGATTGTGGGGAAGTCGTTGCGATGAATAGTGATGGAGAAATTCTTGTTAGATTTAAGTCACCAATTTATGTAAATTCTTTCATCTTATGTGATGTTAATAATGATGAATTTCTAGATTTTATTTCAATTAATTTTCATAATTATGTTGCATGCTCTGATGGAAAAACTGGAAAAACATTATAGATTTTTGAATACAAATCAAACTTATACATTTCACCAATCGCCTTTGTGGCAACTGATATTGATAATGATGGAAAACTAGAGATGATATTTGCGGGAACACTTGAAGATCAAACAAGAAAGAATTTGTTATTTGCATTGAATATAGAAGATGGATCAGTGCTCTGGATTGCGGATTTGGGTGGCATGTGGTCTCAATCAGGTATTGTTACCGCTGATTTGAACGGAGACAATTATCTTGATGTAATCGTGTGGAATACTTCTTGGATTGTAGCATTTGATGGAAGAACTGGTTATAAAATCTTGCTGTTCCATGTCAAGAAAACTTGGCATACTCTTGTTGCTGCAGCTGATGTTGACGGTGATCATTCTGTCGAAATTGTTGTTGCCACTTGGAACCATGTTGATATTTATGACATACCTTCAGCTGGATTCAGAGCTTTTTGGTGGTTTTATTCAGATAAGGTTGCTATTGATGGTGTTGTTATGAGTAATAGTCATTTTGATTATGATGGAGATGGGCTTTCTGATTTGTCAGAAATTGCTATTGGAACAAACCCCTTCGCCATCGATACTGATAAGGATGGTCTCTCTGATTGGTATGAAGCTTTATCTGGATCAAATCCATTGTCATCAACTTTTGATGATGATTGCGATTTATGGCCAAACTCCGTCGATCCACATCCAGGTGAATTTATGATTCCGAATTTGTGGATTTTTCAATTGATACTTGTTTTCATTGTAATTAAAATCATTTACTCCTCAACTTCTTAACTATACTCAAAATAGCTTCAGAATAGTTGCTTTCGAAACATAAATTTGTATCACTTAGCGTTTAAGAGCACCCCAAGTATTCTGTGTTCAAAATTAAAGATAATTGATAAGATATAATGTTGATATTCTTTCAAGATACTCTTTCTGTTGCTAATAGTCGTTATTTATTAGTAAAACATCGAGCATTAAAAATTCATTAACCAAAGACAGCCAGCTCTTTAATAAATCGTCCTTCTTTGATTCTCTGATACGTTAATCGCTCTGCTTGTGGATAACTTGGTTTTCCTTTGCAAATCCATTGAGAAATAGCTTCTCCTACACATGGTGACATCATAAATCCGTGACCTGAATAACCAGCAGCGATATAAAGACCATTAATTTCGTCGATAGGGCCAATGATCGGATGTTTGTCAGGACTCATGACATAGTATCCTTGCCAGTAGCGTAGAATATTGACTTCTCGAAGCCACGGGAAGAATCTTACCCATGTTTTAGCAGCCTTTATTAAGAAATCTAAACGTGGTGAAAGAGGATTTCCGGGTTTCTCATGAACCTCAGCGCCAATTAAGAAAGCACCAGACTTCGTCTGAACTATGTATGCTGAATTTGCCCAATCAATTAACAGTGGATCAAAAGCAGGTTTGAAAAACTCCGTAATTAAAGCATGTCTTGGCTCATTTTCAAGAGGTAGATCAATTCCTACGGTCTTTACTAGTTCTCTTGTTC
>Ga0190313_1000928_pt1 | contig 16437 bp, 16 predicted proteins | sample 4870071011_MG_FD_169989 | JGI IMG/M metagenome (GOLD analysis project Ga0190313, IMG submission 169989) | Hydrothermal vent sediment bacterial communities from Southern Trench, Guaymas Basin, Mexico - 4870-07-10-11_MG | ecosystem: Environmental > Aquatic > Marine > Hydrothermal vents > Sediment ...
CTACAATTACTCCTGATGTCCCCGCTATTAGTGTTGATGCTCCTATTATTCCTGCATGACCCCACATGAGTATGAGTAAACCTATTAGTCCAATGCATACTGATGAAATGCTTGTGAAGTTAAATTGTGGTATTCCAAATACTAGAATTATTAATGCTGTGAACACTATTAGTCCAACGACTTGATATATTAGTCCTATGAGTAAACTTGATAGTGTTAGTTCAGGAAGAGTTAATCCGTGTAGTAGTTGGTTTTCTAGTATTCCCTCCATAATTCTTCTTCTAAGGTTAAATCCTATCCATGAAGCTGTTGATAGTAGATAGAACATAGTAAACGCTATTATTGCGTACGCAAGTGCTAATGGTATATCGCTTGCTTTAAAGAAGAGTATCATTGGTAATATGAATAATGTACCCCATAGTGCTGTTGTAAGTGTTGATGCAAACATCCTTATCTTAGCTCTAGCTAGGACCCTTAGTTCTGCTTTAAGTGTTGCTGATATTCTCCAAATAGCCTTGATCACTTTAATCCACCTGATTTCTTAACCCTTAGCTCAAGATACTCATAGGTCTTAAGACCTATGGGTGTATAGAGTATGGATAGTGCTAGTATTAATCCTATGTTTATTAATATGAGCTTTATTTGCGGGTTCTCATATGCTATTAGCATTCTTGATGCTTCAACCGCATAGCTTATCGGCATCGTCATTGATAGTATTCTTAGCCATAAAGGCATTAATGCTAATGGATATAATACTCCAGACAAGAATAATATCAGTGGTCTTATAATCCAGTATATTGCCCATTCTCCTTTAGATAGTATAAGGAGACCACAAACTATTAATGCAAATCCCATTAAACTTAATGCTCCAAGTGTTGCTATAGAACTAACAGTTACTATAGCTATTCCTGATTCTAGTCCCTTAACGTATATTGCTGTTGGAGTTAGTGTTAGCATAACCCAACCCAGTGTTAGTACTAGTCTTGGTATTGGTGAAGCTAGTATAAACTTAGTCATTGGTGCTGGCATTAACATGAGGTAAGGTAACGTACCGGCTTGTTCTTCCCATATGAATCTAGCACCAATATCGTCGAGTATTACGAGGGATATGAGTAGCGTTAGACTTGATGAGAGGAAGAAGAGTAGGGGGTCAGCTGGTATTTTTTCCTTAAAGTATTTTGGTGAACCAAATACTGTTCCTATGAATAGTATTAGTGCTGTGAGTATGTAGGGGTATAGTACTAGGGCTATGATGAGGCTTTTCCTCCTAGTAAACTCCGTGAAGAAACACTTGAATTCAGCTAATACTATGTCGATGTACCTTGGCTTCATTACTTAGCACCTGTTAGCTGTATGAATACGTCCTCAAGGCTTGGTTCTTCAACACCAATATATCTTACATCAATGTTTAGGCTAGCCGTGATCTTTACTATCTTAGTTATTTCTTCTTCAGGTTCCTCTACAATAACCTTAATCTTAACTAGCTCAGCATTCTTTTCAGCATGAACTCTACCATAGCCGTATTCTTTTAACTTATTTATGAGGAGCTTTACCTCGGGCTTATCATCTACTTTAAGTGCTATAGCTCTAATACCCTTAACTAGCTTTTTAAGCTCCATTGGCGTGCCGGAAGCAACTATAAGCCCCTTATTTATAAGTAGAATTCTATCACAGACTATTTCTGCTTCAAACATATTATGGGTAGTGTATAGTATTGCCTTATTCTCTTTGTGAGCTAAGTTTCTAACTAAGTCGCGAATCTTCCTAGCACTTGGAGGGTCAAGACCTAGTGTAGGTTCGTCTAGTAATAGTACTGGTGGATTAGGTAATAGTGCTCTTGCAAGACTAAGTCTAGCCTTCATTCCAAGAGAGTACTCTTCATAAATTCTATCAACCGCTCCAAGCTCTATAAGACCAACAATTTCTAATACCTCTTTAACTCTACGCTTAAGATATTCCCCCCTAAGGCCATAGAGCCTACCAAAGTATTCGAGGTTTTCTTTACCAGTAAGTATTGGATAGAAACCCTTCTCAACAGTTAACATAACACCTATGTGTTCTCTAACCTTAGTAGGCTCCCTTACTACGCTATAGCCTTCAATAAAAGCTTCACCTTTATCTGGGAGTAGCAGTGTTGCAAGTATCTTTATTGTAGTAGTTTTACCAGCACCATTAGGTCCAAGTAGTCCTACAACTTCACCATGCTTTACGGTAAAGTTTATGCCCTTAAGAGCTTCAATAATCTTCCTCTCTGACTTAAATAACCCCTTCCTAACCTTAGTTACATATTTTTTCGCTAATCCCTTAACCTCAATAGCATACCTCATTACTGAGCCCTGAATTGAGGATAATAAGGTTCCACAAAGATAAATATTTCGTAAACTCACATAAACATGAGTAACTTAGGTAAGTGTAGAGTAGACTACACATAAATAAATCATTGAAAACAGATTATGCTACTCTACTATGATTTCAAATATTTTATCTCTTAGTAGAGATCTGAGCCAATTCACAGCTTCATCTAAACTACTAAAACTAAATAGCTTAGATATAATACCATCCTTAACTTTAATCCTAACAACCCTACCACTAACCTTGCTCCTAAATACAAGCTCTATAGAATTAGCTTTAGACTCCCTTAACTCTATATTCAACTTACCAAGAGTACACTTAGTTGAACATTGAACTCCATCAACAACACAAGTATAAGGTCTCCTCAAAGGAAGAATAACCTCGGCATGTAGGTCAAACTCACTCTTCGGCTTAAGAATTTCTTTAGCAATTTCACCAGCCATATATCCAAGTACTAGAAATGGACCTAGATGTCCATGAAAAATACCTGCTTCCTCAAGTGTTAAATACTTCATGAAATACACCTACATGAAATGCTACTTCTTTTGCATTATCAATATTAAACTATTATCAGCTGCCTATAGTGCACCAATATAATATCAATAGTACACTCACTAATATAAGAGATTATGGAACTCTCCACCCCATAACTTCAGTAAAGGATAAATTTCAAGAAACCAAATACCCCGTTCCTAGAGGTTATATCAATATGAAGCCTACAATACATGTAATCATAGTGTTAATGATAATATTGGCCACGCTTAGTGCAGGTCTAGGTAGCAGTGAAAGTAAGGTAATAGTAGATGTTGGAGAGAAAACATCAATCGAAATAATAGCGAAGACTAATAATGCTACGATCATTGCCAATATATTAAAGCAGATATTAAATGTTAATAAAGTTAAAGTTGAGGAAATAGAACCTACCATGTACAGTATAAGAGCAATAATACCCACTCATAAAATTACTAGCATTAAACTAAACTTAACTCCTATTACATTACTATTGGAGAAACCCATTAAGGTAATTATTAAGTCCAATAAATGCTTTAACTTAAAGGTCAATCCAAGTAGTGAGTTTATCGTGAAAGATAATGAACTTACCATAGACATTAAGGTAGAACTTAACGTGTATATGGTTTTACTTGGCTTAACAATAAACTACTTACCTCCAATAATAGCTATAGCCACGACACTATACTATGTAAAGAGAAAAACAATTAACGTTAAGGATAAGGGATATTATGTAGCATCAGAAACTCTTAGGAGAGCAAGTATTGTAGCAGTAATGTTAATAATTATGCCAGCAGTAGTAGGCTTAATAGCTTCATTAATATTAACTGATTATCCTATAGGCATAACATACCTAACTGGGATTCCATTATCTATCCTAATGATATTAATACTTATTAGCTTCCTTGCAATGATATTTACTCCACTAATTTACACTATGAAGTATACAGCTCCACTCTTTGGTGAAAAGGAGGTTAGGAGAAGAGATTACTTATATGCATTACTTGCTCTCATACCCGTGATAGCTGGACTTATAATCATATTCCTTATAATTGCGTTCATGCCTTCATCAATAGCTGAGATTTTATCTAAACTCCCAATCCCCTTAGGAACAGCGATATGGTTTATGCTCGGATTGGCATAGTTTTTACATTGTCCATGATTGTAGACAAGTTCCTGACCCCAAAGTTCCAAAAACCCTAGATCCTTGGATTACTGATATGGTAAATGAACTTGTAAATAAACTTAATGTTAAGCCATTTAAGAGGATTAGAGTTATTAGAACTATTGGTGGAAAAGTAGCTAATGCTATGGTTACAGGAATAAACAATAGAGAGCTCATATTAACTGAAAAACTATTAGAAGTCCTAGATAAGGACGAACTCAAAGCAGTCCTCGCACATGAGGTAACTCATCATAAGTATAAGCATGTAGAATTATCAATGATAATATGGGTTGTTACAGGAATACTAATATTTTCAGCTTTTAGTTATGGAGTAGAGTATTTAAGGAGGTTAAGGTATTCTATGATAGATTCTTGGGAAACAATATTCTTCATAGTATATATGGTATTGTATATTATAGCATTTGCTTCGCTAATATTAATTTCAAGATATTTTACTAGAAGAGCTGAAAGAAAAGCTGACCTTGAAGCGGCTAAACTGGTTGAGGACCCAAGAGCTTACATTAGGGCATTGGCAAAGATAACAGTAGTTAATCTTGGTCCCATGAAGGTAGGTAAGATATTGGAGAAGTTTGAAACACATCCACCACCATTAAAGAGGATGTTAGAAGCCGCAAAGGTCTATAATATATCTGAAGAAGAAGTAAAGGAAATAATAAACAATGTAGTAAATGAATTATCAAAAGCAGGGTAGGCTATCAGACCAATAAGACTAAAACATGTTCCCCACAAACTAACTTAGAAAAACATAAGTTTTACACAAAACTTAATATGGTACTAAGACGTATCCAAGTGGAGGTAAAAATCTATTTGAAACAACCTAATGGAGTAATCGCGTTCTTAACTGACGTGGGTTATGTAGACTCATATGCTGGAAGCATGGAGGGCGTCGCGCTAAGCATTTGCCTAAACGTTAGGGTAACATGTATCACCCACGGGATACCTAGCTTTGATATATACGAAGCAGCCTTTACACTCTTCAATACATATAAGTATTTTCCTCACGGAACCATATTCGTAGTTGTAGTTGTTCCAGGCGTAGGTAGTTCTAAAAAACCTATACTAATAGTAACAAGGAACTACTTCTTCATAGGACCTAACAATGGAGCCTTAATCACAGCAGCAGAAGGTGATGATATTGAGGAAGTGTTTGTGCTAGACAAGTACAAATACTTCAGGAAGCCTATTTCAGAAACCTTTCAAGGACGTGACATGTCCTCACCAATTGCAGCATATCTTGTGTGTGGTGTTTCCCCGTAAGAATTAGGATCTCCTATAGACCCCAAAGCTCTTACTAAAATAGACTTAGGTTTTGGATTTAAACATTATGATGATTGTATTGTATTAAGAGTTATGTACATAGATAAATACGGTAATATTATTCTATCAAGCCATTATAGAGAATTAGCCCGTGAATTGCAAGTAGAAGTGGGTGGCATTGTAAGAATTGAAGGTAAAGGCAAAACAGTGAAAGCATATATTGAAGAATCATTCTCAGGCACAGTAAAAAGGGACGTTAATCCTATATGGTAATAGCTATGGATTTGCTGAGCTAGCAATTAATCAAGGTAATGCTGGAGATTCGCTTATGGTTAAGAGAAGAGATGAGATAAGGATCTGTAAATATACCTCGTAGCTATCACAATAATGTATAATGTTCCCATTTACTTCTCATCTTTAACATGATTATAAGTCCAGAGAACATTAAAATAATGCTAGACGCTAAACATGCATAGATGTATGTTAATAATTTTTCAGGAGGGTGCTTTTCTATATTAGTAATTATTGTTAATGCTTTTTCGCTTGATGACCTTGCTTCCTGTAGGTATTTTTCAAGTCCTTCTGAAGGGTATTGTTGAAGCAGTAGTTTAAGTGATTTTACATATGCTTCTAGCTTATTTGGAGAAAGGATTTCAGTAAACTCCTTAAACTCTTCAACGCATTTCCCTACTTCATTCGGTGGTAAAGATTTAATGAATTGTAGTGCTTCTTTAGCTACTGTGGATGCCTCCTTTAGAACCTTCATAACCTCTAATAATTTACTTGGATTAAGTACACGTATTATGGAGCCTATTCCACTTACATTTTCATAGTTAGATAGCTTTTGCAATACATCTAATGTCTTAACATACCAGCTTGAATGCGTAATATTGTAGAATCAATTCATGTATTCTTCAATAGCTATGAGATTAGGATATATTTCCTCGTATTTCTTAACTGCATCTTCTATATTAGGCTCAAGCTTTACTATCTCGGAATGACTTTTTACAGTTACATCTAATAGGTCTCTTAATTCATAGATTTCTTTATATATTCTTAGAGTATTTTCGATGCCTAAGGAATGAAGACTAAGGTATACTTCATTAATCATTAAGGTATAGTTCATAGTTTCAAGGTAAATAGGTACATAGAATGCTTGGATTACATATAATGCTATTAAACTTAATGGTAAAATAGTAAGTCCTACACCCATGAGAAAGCCGCTCATTATTAATTGCTTTTTAATCCTGTATGTCATGTAAGTCTACCTCGTGTTATAGTGGAATACCTATTGAGCTTTTATATTGGAGTTTTGAGTAAATATACTATCATAACAGAATAATAATTGATTGGTCAGTAACCGGTGCATCAGTCATTTTGTCCTAGACGGGGTTGAATCATCATTCCTCTATTAATTTATGGTTAACGGTAAAATAGGTTTATGTGTTTATTACTTCTTTTTCTCAATAACTATTAGTTTATAGTCTTGTAGCTCCTTTATTGTGAATGTTAATGTTCTCTCCTTTATTTTGTATTCTATTTTTGTATTAGTTAATGGCTCATAGACTACGTAATTGTCCATGTTGACATTATTTATTGCTACTTCTATGTTATGTACCGGTATTATGGTTCTTGGCGGATGCATTGCAACGTTTTCACTAAATCCTGGTAGTTTGTACTTTGACGAGCCTGTTGGTCTTAATAGTATTCTCTGATTTGTTGTTTGATTTAATAAGTGTATTATTATCCTAGTGTTATCTTTTGACCTGTATGCGATTACTCTTACTGTTTCTGGAGCGTTTGTTATTATTGGTGGTTTAGCGTTTGATGCCCATTTTATGGAGTTTATTATTAGTGTCTGGTATTCTGGTAGTCCTGTTCTCCAATACATTCTACCTAGCTGTCCTGTAAAGTACACTACTCTTCCCTTTCCTATAATGTTTGTTATTATTGATGGAGAGTCTAGGGTATTTCCTGGTGGTGGAGCTGATTTACCTAATGTGTATTCATAGCCGTATTCTCCTAGTGCTTGTGCTATCCTAGCTATAGTTTCTCCCTTCACGTTTCTAGTAAGTACATGGTATGCTAGGTCTCCTTCGGTTCTAGTGTTTTTGAATTCATAGCTCATATCTCCCCATAGTATTAGCTTAGTACCTATACCTTCTGTTATTGCATGATCTTTTTCTAATTGAATATAACTCCACGGTACTTTAAGTAATCCATAGTAATGTGCTCCAATTAGGTTGCTTAATGCGAAGTCATATCTTTCATTTCCTTTCTCGGTGTAGAGTGATGTCTGATATGATGCTATTAGTCCTCCTCCATTTACTACATATCTTTCTATTTCTTTTGCCTGTTCATCTGATATACATGCAGTATTTGCCAGGATTATACACTTGTATTTTCTTAGTTCTTCATATCTTATGTCCGGGCTGACTATGAATTCTACTGGTATGTTTGAATATAAGTTTGCAAAGAAGAACCCCCTTACTTCGCTAGTATATGGTTCTGGTTTATCTTTTCCATACCAATCTCTTGTACTACTCGAAAATACTACTCCAACATATCTTAATGGTTCAACATCATCCATGTAATCTTCTATTCTTTCTATCCTTGAGAATTCCTGTGCTATAACGTCTAATAATCTTTTATCTTGTATATATGATGATAGGAAGATTAGTACGAGTGGTGATCCACCTGCAATGAATATTTCAAGTATGCCTTGCTTTATTGCTGTCGGTGTTGTTGCTGTTGGTGGTCTATACATGTGGAAGTAGTTTCTTGATGCCCATGTAGGTTTTCCTCCGCTAAGTGCTTGTGTTAGTTTAACCATTTCTATTAGGAATCCCATTGGTTCATGGTCCACTTCACTGCATTCAGCGAATACCACGTCTAGGGTATCTCTTAGTTCTTCTACTATTCTTGCTGTTCTCCCACCCCAGCCAGCTGGGTGATTATTGTAGATCAATGGGATATTGGTCCGACTTAGTTCCTTCATTTTCTTCTTTATCTCTTTTATCCTCTTGGCTACTATGCTATATCTCCATTCCCATGCCTTCCTCCATTCTATGCTATTCCAGTCCTGTTTGGTTGGTAACTCGTAACCTGTATCCTTTTTGAACTGCTCTTTACAGTATTTGCAGTAGCATGCTCTACCTAGATCTGGTTGATATCTAAATGAATCCAGCATTAATGCGTCAACATTGTATGCTAGTGTTTCTTCAACCTCCTTTAATATTATATCCTTGAAGGGGCTATTAAGACATGCTAATGGCCATTCAAAGTCTTCTACGCTTGTTTTTACTGGTATACTATCTAATGCTATAACTTCGCCATTAATGGTTCTTTGAACCCAATCCGGGTGCTCACGATATAACCATTTATTTGAAGTATGAGCTATCATTACCACAACTTTTACATCTTGGTTCTTAGCGTATTCTACGATTTCTTTTAAGAAGTCATTTCTTGCTTTGGGATGGGCGGGGTATACCTTGCTTTTATAGAATGTTCTTCCCCATCCATCTCTAGCGAAAATTACTAAGGTATTGGCATGAAGTTTCTTGGCTAAATCGACTATTTCTTTAGGCTTGATACTTTCTAACATATATCCATAGGGGTCTTCTATATTGAACTGAAGTATTCTAAGTTTTCTAAGGAACCACTGTTTACTCAAATTCTATCACCACAATGTAGGTTATACTATTGCTTTACCTGTGTTCTTGTCAAAGAGTCTTATAGCATCTTCATTGAAGTGGATGCTGATATTGTCCCCTATTCTTAGCTTTACTTCGCCTGGAACTTTAACTACAATTAATATGTTACCCACGTCTACGTGAACTATGGTGTCGGAACCTAAAGGTTCTATGAAATCTACTTTACCCTTAAGTGGCACCGTCTTTACATTTGCTGGTACGTAGTGTTCAATGTATATGTGTTCCGGCCTAATTCCTAAGATTATCGTCTTTCCACTATACTTGTCTAGTAAGTTGGAGTATTCTCGTGGTAGAGTTATATTGAATGATCCTGCATTTAGTTTTACTCCATTTTCTATTGGTTCTACTGTTACGTCTATGAAGTTCATTTGCGGTGAACCTATAAATCCTGCAACAAAGGTGTTTGCAGGTCTATAGTATACTTCTTTTGGTTCTCCTACCTGCATTATCCTTCCCTGATTCATTACTGCTATGCGGTCTCCCATGGTCATTGCTTCTACTTGGTCGTGTGTTACATATATTGTTGTAACCTTAATTCTTCTTTGAAGTCTCTTTAACTCACTTCTCATCCTAACTCTTAATACTGCATCGAGATTACTTAATGGCTCATCCATTAATAGTACTTTTGGTTCAACAACTATAGCTCTAGCAACAGCAACCCTCTGTCTCTGACCACCACTAAGTTGATGAGGATACCTATCAAGTAGTTCCCTTATTTTGAGTAGCTCAGCTGCCCACTTAACCCTCCTCTTAATCTCTTCTTCACTATACTTCTTTATCTTCAATGGGAAGGCTATGTTCTCGAATACAGTCATATGGGGCCAAACAGCATAGCTTTGAAATACCATCGATACATTCCTTGCTCTTGGTGGCAGGTACGTTACCTCCTCGTCATCAAAGAATATTCTCCCCTTTGTTGGTTTCTCTAATCCAGCTATAATTCTAAGTGTTGTCGTTTTACCACAACCACTAGGTCCAAGTAGTACCATGAATTCTCCATGCTTTACACGTAAGCTTACATCATCTACAGCTACTACTTTACCAAAGGTTTTTGTTACGTGGTCTAGTATTACATCAACCACTTGAGCTCACCTTTACTTTAAGGTTATACCCCACATGGTTACGAGGTACCTCCTTGCAACGAATACGAATATCATTGCGGGTATGGTCATTATCAATCCTGCTGCAAACTTAAAGTAATCAGGGGAAGCAAGTGCAGTAGTGAGTATGTGGGCTGGTAATGTTCTACTTGTAAACGTTAATATTGCTGCTACGAAAACCTCATTCCAAGACATAATGAACGTAAATATGGCTGCGGCTGCTAGTCCAGGTAAAGCTAAGGGGAGGGTTATCTTAAGGAAAGCTCTAGCATGACTTAAACCAAAGATCATAGCAGCTTCCTCGTATTCTACTGGAACGCTAGCAAAGATACTTGAGGTAATTAGTATAACGAATGGTAAAACCATACTAGTATGAGCTAATGCTACACCAATTAAGGTATCACTTAATCCTAGCCTAATGTATAGTACAGTTAATGGTATAGCGAGGATCATTACTGGGAACATCCTAGTTGTTAATATGAGTAGCTTTAATGCATCACGACCAGGGAATATAAACCTACTCAAAGCATAACCCGCGGGTAGTCCAAGTAGGAAGCTTAAGCCTATAGTCATTAACGCGACTATTATGCTATTAATGAGTGCTTGCCACGCTCCAAGAACGAATAGTAGCTTGTATATGTGTTCTAACGTAAATGATGTTGGAATAACCTTGTGAATATCGTATAGGTCCTTGGGTACAGCAAGTGCTGCCAAGACTATTAGAACTATAGGTGCTAAAACCCAAACACTTACTATCACAGCACCACCATAAATTAACATCTTCTGTAACTGATATCTTGTTTGATAAGGAGCTTTGGACAACATTTATCACCTTCTTTCGGCATAGTGTGGTTTAAGTGTTGTAATGTAAATGAAGCTTATGATAATTGAGATCAATGCTATTATTATTGCGTAGGCGCTAGCAACATGATAGTTCCTTACTTCGGTTTGCCAATAATATGCTTCACCGGCTAAAACTGGTATATCTCTTCCGGCAAGTATCCATACAACTGCGAATACCTGTAATGCGAAGAGTGTTCTAATTATTAATGCTGCTTGTAGGCTTGGCTTAAGTAAAGGTAATATAATATACCTTAACTTCTGCCTAAATGTTGCTCCAAAGACCTCGGCAGCCTCAATATAGTCCTTACTAATCATTTGAAGACCTGCAAAGATTATTACGAACACTATTGCTGTAGCTCTCCAAATCTCAGTCAATACTATTGCTATAAGCTCCATGTGCTTAAATGCATAGCCAAAGAAGTATATTGGTCTACTTATGATATGCATGTTTACGAGGAACTTATTTAGGAATCCTCTTGGAGCAAGAATAGAGTACCAAATAAGGCCTGCTGCAACATCACTTATAGTTAATGGTAATGCAACGATGTATAGTAAAACGTTATGTCCCTTAAACCTGGTATTTATGAGAAGTGCAATAACCACTGCAAGAAATACCTGAATGGGTATAACTATAGCTGCAAGAAGGAACGTATTCTTTATTGCATCCCAAAAGTAGGGGTCATTAAATAATGTCTCAAAGTTAATCCATGAAAACGAACCAGTTTTAGGATCCGTAAATGCGAGTTGTACTGCCTGTATGAGGGGAAATCCTACGAGAGCCATGATATATGAGAGTGCAGGTGCAAATAGGAAGTAGGGTAAAAAACGTTGTATTCTTACACGTAGTGGAGGTTGAGACATACCCCTCCTTCACCTTAACCCTTTAACTCGCTATCTGGTGGTGGTAGCGGTGCACCTACTTCCTCAAATAGCTTAGTTAATTTGGTTCCAAGTTCTCCTACGACCTTATTAATATCTTCACCCTTTAATACTATTCTCTCAAAGGCGTCACGATATATTTTAACGAAGTCTCCTCCACGTGGTCCTAAACTTGGTATCATAGCTACTATTGCGTCCTTAGCACCTGTTTGAGTTACTACACCTTTAGCTAGTATCTTTAATGGACCAGCTGGTATGGCTCCTGTTGCTTCAACTACCGTTGGGAAGAACCCTGTATTCTCTAATACCTTAACCTGTACTTCTGGTCTTGTTAAGTACTCTATGAGAGCCCATGCTTCATTGGGGTGTGGTGCTCCTTTTGGTATTGCTAGTCCTACAGCTACTAGTATGAATCCTCTACCCTTTGGACCTCTAGGTACTGGTACTACGACAAAGTCATCTGGCTTCTCACGTATCGCGTCAACGATTCTTGCTGTGTGATCCCATGCAATCCATACTTCTTCTCTTAGTAGTGGTTCTGCCATAGCATCCCATGTGGTGCTTGCTGGATTAACGTACTTCCATAGCTCTTTAAGGTATTTCCACATTTCAACTGCTTCAGGGCTATTGAATTTCAGTACTTGTGCTCCTGTAAATGCTGGGTATAGGTATCCGTGTAGGAATCTATGGAATAATCCCTTAGGTCCTACTGGGAATCCTAGTTTAGGTTCACCTGTTTTCTCCATAAGGTTCTTAGCCCATGCAAGTAATGCATCGTAGGTCCACTTCTCAGTACCCTTAATTACGTCATCTTTAGTTAATCCCTCAGGTAGGTAGTCGAAGGCCTTCTTATTAATTACCATAACGTATGTTGCTTGCATCCATGGTATATATGCTTTAATGCCGTATAGGTATGAGTACTTGTCTAAAGTGCTAATGAACGTTCTTCCAGGTAGCTTACCAAACTTTGCTAAGTCCTCTAAGTAGCCCTTAGATGCAAATAAGTCTAAGCCTCCATGTAGGTCGCCTATTAAGCTTATAGTAACCTTACCTGCCTTCATTTCAGCCTCAAGTCTATCAACAAGCTCAGAATACGATGGAGTAACAAAATCTACCTTAATTCCAGTCTCCTTAGTGAATGGTGGTAGTAGCTGGCTTAATACGAACTCCTTCTCCTTAGCCGGAGCAAGCTGTGTTGAAGCGAATATTATCGTAACCTTCTCTAATGCAGGTGTTGTAGTTGTAGGTGTACCAGTTACAGTTACTGTAACCGTAGATGTAACCGTTGTTGTTACTGTTTCAGCCGCTGGAGCAGGTTTAGCGAAATAACCTAACAAGCCAGCTATGATTGCTACAATGACTACGATTATTATGAGCTGTGTTAAGGACACCGCTTTTGCACTCACAGAATCCACCTCTCAAGTCCTGTGATTTTAGGGGAGGTTTATAAATATAACTCTATTAACATCTAATAGTTATATTAAGTGATTTTATTACCAGTAAACTTTTTTATTAACTGTACACCTTATCTAAAGTGAAGTAGGTTAATTGTAGTTGGTGAGGTTAGTGGCAAGGGAAGCGATAAGTGCACTTGAACTTCTAGGATTATCTAATTATGAAGCTAAAGTATATTTGGCATTACTAAGACTAGGTGAAGCAACAGCACAGGAAATTTCAAAGGAATCAGGAATACCGTACTCGAGAATACATGGAGTATTAAATTCATTAGCTGATAAGGGGTTAATAGAAGTCATACTACTTAGACCAAAGAAGTATAGGCTGATTAATCCACAATTAGCTTTAAACATTCTAGCCGATAAGCTAAAGAGGAAAATAGATACATCAAAAGAAATAATATTATCAATAGCTCAACAATGCCGTGAAGCACCAAAAATAACAGACATAGAATTTGGAGTAATACAAGACAAGGACGTTCTCGAAGCACTAGCCGTATCACTTATAAAAACAGCATCAAAAGAATTACTATTATCAGTGCCAATAGATTTCGCACTAAGAATAGGCCATATACTGGAAGAGCTTAGGGAAAAGAAAATACACATAGCATTAAACTTATACAACGTTACTAGAGGAGAAGACCTAGAAAAACTACAAATGGTAGCAGATGAAATAAGATTTCGTGAATCGCCAAATGCCTTCATAATAGTAAAGGACTTCGAGGAAGCAGTCTATTCACCAAAAATAAGAGTAGGAGCTAAAAGACCATTTACAAGCCTACACATAATTGGCGATGACCTAATATACATTTTCTCAAGCTTCTATTATCACCACATATGGGCTTTTTCAAAAACGTATAAAGCTATAGAACATGAATTCAATAAGGAATGGATAAGAACATATGTACATATATGGACACTACTAGATGCATTAGAGAAGTTAAAGAAGAAGAAATATAAGGTCAAATTAAGGATTAAGGGCTATTGGGTTAAAACAGGCGAACCCGTAAGCATTGAGGGTGAAGTAGTAAGAGTAATTAGGTTTCTAGAAAAAGGATTACACTCTGTTGAAGTAAATGTGGAGGGCAAAGTGTATAGCATTGGAGGTTATAGAGCATCAATAGAGGATATAGAGGGAAGGGAGTTCATAGTAAAAGCATTCATGGAGGAGTAAAGTCTTGAGGCTACCACATGTAATGGAGTATGACCCTCCAATAGAGGTAATAGAGACGATAGAAAACGCCGAGATAATAGTAGGAATTCCAAGCAAGAACTCTGCACCAACAATATCATACGTAATACACAATGCATTAAAAGGACTAGAAAAATATTTCGAGGGAACAAACTATGCAATAATAGTATGTGATGGATTATCAGAAGACTCTACAGTAGACGTAGTTAAGGCGTTAAAGAATAGAATAAAGGAGTTAACAATAGTACCAAACATTAAGTCAAAAGGTAAGGGAGGAGCATTAAAAACGATATTTGAATTAGTAGATGAGCATTCTGATGCAAAAGCATTAATATTAGTTGATAGTGATTTAAGGAGCATAACACCAGAATGGATAGCACTACTAGGAAAGGGAGCGCTAAGCTATGACCTAGTAACACCACTGTACATCAGGCACAAGTACAATGCAACTATAACAAACTTAATAGCGAGACCAATAACAACCATGCTCTATGCAATAAACATTAAACAACCAATAGGAGGAGACTTTGGATTAAATAGAAAACTAGTATCAATACTAGCGAACTCACCACTATGGAATGCATATCCATGGTTCTACCTATTTGGTGTAGACATATTCATAACACATACAGCACTAGCAAATAAAATGAAGGTAGCTGAAGCAGAACTTAAAGCAAAAATACATGAAGCTAAAGACCCATCGGTAGCACTAAAAGGAATGTTCATAGAAGTTACAGGGGCACTATTCACATTAATATATGAATACGAGGAAGCATGGACAAGCATCGAGGTAGATAAAGTAGTGGAGCCTCCAAAGATAAGTGAACCAAAAGTACCAGAAATAAAGCCATGGGAAGTAAAAATATCAAAGCACAAGATTAAAGAAATATTTATTAATGGATTAAAAGACCACAAGACCATATACGAGAAAATATTAGATAAGAACCTGTTAAGGAGACTATATGAAAACAAAACTATAGAAAATGGAATAAACATAGATTTATGGATAAACATACTAATAAGCTACGTAAAAGCCTATAAGGAGGAATACAAAACATTGAATAGGATAAAGATCCTTGAATCCCTAATACCTCTCTGGCAAGGGAGGCTAGTAAATTATGTAAACAAGGTAGAAGAACTAGAAGATGACGAAGCGAGAAAAATAGTAGATAAAGAATGTATGGAATTCTTCAAGCACAGAGATTACTTAAAAACTTATACTCATTAACCATAACCCTACATAACCTTTGTTAATGCTCATAAAGTTTTACTTCAATAATTAACTTTATATCGAGTTCTAAGTCATACTATTATCTAGACTTTAATAAACATGTAGAGGAATCTAATAGAAAGTTCAATGAAATACTAGCAAAGCTAAGAGAGCGTAGAAAAATCCTAGAAGAATATAGTAAGATTATTGAAGAACTCGCTAAGGAGGTTAGAGAGTTAAAGGCTTCTGAAATCCATAGAATAGGGTTACTTTATGAGAAAGTTACTTAGATAAAGCCAAAACTACTAATAGTATCACCGAGTATAAGGAGAAAAGCAAAAGAGCTTGCGAAAAATAGGGGGTAGAACGAAGTAATCTATGAAGTACCCTTCTAGAATACTACAAGAATGCGTTTATCCTTCTACTTAGGTTTAAACGAAGTTTATTTTTCAAGATAAAATATTTGCTTCACATACAGTAAAATAGGGTTGCTATAGCATGTTGAGGAGATGAGTGAATGTGAAGGTTACATGGCTTACAGATGCTGATGGAACATTATGGTATGAGAACCCCATGATCCCCTCACTTATGGAGACTTCACGCTTTATCTCAAATTATTCTAACTTAACAGCAACTGAAGTATTCGATTACCTGATAAAAGTACACGAGTATAGGCTATTTAATGGAGAGTATATTGGAGCATATGATTGGGAAAGCATAACCATGTATACTATAGAAAGA
>Ga0190313_1000929_pt1 | contig 16435 bp, 23 predicted proteins | sample 4870071011_MG_FD_169989 | JGI IMG/M metagenome (GOLD analysis project Ga0190313, IMG submission 169989) | Hydrothermal vent sediment bacterial communities from Southern Trench, Guaymas Basin, Mexico - 4870-07-10-11_MG | ecosystem: Environmental > Aquatic > Marine > Hydrothermal vents > Sediment ...
TATTAACGGAGCTGATTTTATCTCCACATGTCCCTTCCTTTTGAAGTACTCTATATACTTCTTAATAAGTGTCTTTCTATCGAGCATAAACAGAAAAGAACATCTTGAGGTTTAAATCTTTTTTGATAGCCTTAACAAAAACTTAATAATATTTTAGCCTCGTCAAAAAATAGAATGGCACACTATATTGTAATAGTTGACACAAGGCCTTTACTGGGAGTAGAAGGCGAAGACGTAGAAGAACATGTTTTATTAGGCTACCTTCAATGTCTTCAGGATCTCGGCTACATAAGAGATATAATCTTCCCATTCTTTCCAATACCAACAAAAGAGTATGTCGAGATGTTTAGTAAAGAGCTTATAGGTAAAGGCCTTCCAGAACTGTCCAGCAAGGCCAAAAAACTCATCGAGGCAATAGTGGGTGAGCCTGACATCGCACTTGAGTTGCAATTTCTAAAAGAAAGTGGTATTTCTGGCGCTAAGTTAGAAGAAGAACTCGAGGCCCTTAAAATAGAAAGCTCAAATTGGAGCAGTGGAAAAGAGGGGACTGTCATAGATATTGTATCTCAGCCCTATGAGATCGAGAAGCTTCTCTCTAAAAGGTATGGATGCAGGGTACGGCTTGTTCCCTATATAGAAAGATAAAGAAACTTATTTCTATTATATTAACACAGAAAGACTTAAAAACCAATCCAATCTAAAAATTTGTAATGGGCCTGTAGCTCAGTCTGGTAGAGCGGCTGGCTCTTAACCAGTAGGTCGAGGGTTCAAATCCCTCCAGGCCCACTGCCGCAAGCGATAAGAGGTGAGGAGAAGGATGCCACAAGACAAGTTCATAGACTTGAGGAGATTACTCAATGACTTAGAGAGTGTTGGTGCTAGAGATTCTTTACTCAAAGACATTGAAGCTACTGTTAAAACACTCGAGAAGTTCGGTAGAGATTGGTACATGGAAATGCTTAGAGAAGAAGCTAGAGCCAATGGAGACCTTCTCTTTCAGGAAAGTCCATGGAAAGTAGGTAATGGGATTTTTAGTCTGCTATTCCCTTACTCTGACATAGGTGAAGAGCGTGACAACCCTTACAGAAGTAAAGAATAGGTTGCTAAAACTAAAAGAGAAGGAAACATTGCTTCTCTTTTTTATTATTGTTGTACCAAACATCTTAAGGCAAGTCTTGTATTACGTGGCTCAAACCAAGACTGGACAAGTGGGTTTCATAGCAAGCTATGAAACCATCAAGATTTACTCTGTAGGATTTCCTGTCTTAGGCGTACTAGAAGAGATAGGAATAGGTGTAGCTTTTATAATATTCTGGGTCTTGTCGGACAAGTTAAGGTTCTTTGCATATGGTTGGGTATTTGATGCTCTATTTGATTTCATTTCGGTAGCAGTTTGGGGGATCTTTGGTGCCACACCTTTACAAATGTTAGGCCTATCTCACAAAGTAAGATTCTTCATAAGAGAGATACTATTCTCATACATCATATTTGGTCCACTATTGTGGTATAAGAAAGTCAACCTAAAGCTGTTCTCATATGTAACAACAGCTTTCGCTGTTGGTACAATCTTGTTGATTTTACTCATTTGAAAATTTTTAAATACCAAGCTTCTCCTTAATTAAGTATGGTTTCAGTAGAAGAAATGTTTACATTCTGTAAAAGAAAAGGTTTTGTTTATCCTAGCTCCGAGATCTATGGGGGGTTCGCTGGTTTTTACGATTATGGACCATTAGGTGTAGAGCTTAAGAACAACATCAAGAGATTGTGGTGGAAATACATGGTCTTAGACAGAGAAGACATAGTTGGAATAGATGGTTCTATAATCTGCCATCCAAAAGTATGGAAGGCTTCAGGTCATTACGATAACTTTGTAGATTATGTGACAAAGTGTAAGAAATGTGGGAAGAGTTATAGAGCAGACCATCTAATAGAAGAAAAGAAAGGCATAACAACAACCAACCTAAAAGAGATGCAAGACTTAATTAAAGACATCAAATGCCCATCCTGTGGCGGAGAGCTAGGCGAGATTAAGGAGTTCAATCTGATGTTCAAGACGTATGTTGGTCCCGTAGAAAGTAAGGAGACAGAAGCTTACCTAAGACCAGAAACAGCACAAATCATATTCCTAAACTTCAAAAACATCATAAACACCACAAGAGTTAAGCTTCCATTTGGGATAGCTCAGATAGGAAAGGTCTTTAGGAACGAGATCTCACCAAGAAACTTCTTATTCAGGATGAGAGAATTCGAGCAAATGGAAGTAGAATTCTTCGCCCATCCTAAGAAGTTAAATGAATGTAAGGATTATGATGAGATTAAAGATCTAGAGGTCAACGCACTTATAGCTGGAGAGAAAGAAATGAAGACCGCGAAGATAAGCGACCTTTACCCAGATCACATAAAAACAAAGTGGCATGCATTCTGGATAGGATACAGATACAAATGGTATTTAGACTTAGGACTTAACCCAGAAAAGCTAAGAATTAGACAGCATGACAAAGAAGAATTATCTCACTACTCCGAAGATACTTGGGACATAGAATACAAATATGATTTTGGATGGAAGGAATTAGAAGGGGTAGCAGACAGAACAGACTTCGACTTAAGCAAACATATGGAAGCTTCTGGTGAGGATCTAAGATACTTTAATGAGGAGACCAAAGAGAGAATACTTCCAAATGTTGCTGCTGAACCTTCTGTTGGTGTGGATAGAGTGTTCTTAACAGTCCTCATGGATTCCTACCATGAGGAGGAAGTTAAAGGAGAGAAGAGGGTTGTACTTAAATTGAATCCAAAGCTAGCTCCTTACAAAGTTGCTGTCTTCCCTCTTGTTAAGAAAGATGGATTAGCTGAGAAAGCTAAGGAAGTTTACTCCATGCTTAAGAAAGAGTTTCACACTTTCTACGATGAAAGTGGGTCCATCGGTAGAAGGTACAGAAGAATGGATGAGATAGGTACTCCTTGGTGCGTAACAATAGACTATGATACTTTAAATGATGATACAGTCACTATAAGAGATAGAGACTCCATGGAACAAGTAAGAGTTAAAATAAGTGAATTAAAAGACTGGATAAGGGTGAGACTATGAGTGAAGAATGTATTTTCTGTAAGATTGTGAAGGGAGAAATACCTGCATACAAAGTATACGAAGACGAACACACACTTGCATTCTTAGACATAAGACCAATAACTCCAGGGCACACTCTTGTCATACCTAAGAAACATGCACAATACATAACAGAACTAGACGATGAAACCATGAGCAAGCTGGCTCTAGCCGTAAAGAAAGTAAATGAAATCTTAAGATCATCAGAAATCAAATGTAAAGATGTGTCAATACACATAGCAGATGGCGTGGCTGCAGGACAAGAGATTCCACACGTTCATGTACACTTAATCCCAAGGTTTGAAGGGGATGGATTTGGACTAAAGTTCCCTGAGAACTACGGCAAGACAACAAAAGAAGAGATAGAAGAGATCTACAGCAAGATTAAAAAACCCTAAGGAGACTCCGTAAAGGCGTTAGAAAGATTACCAATCTTATCCTCCAATGTGTCTATTGAACTTATAATCTCCTCTTGGGTTAGAACATTATATTTACTTGTTGCATTATCAACACCTTTCGCTTGGAATGAGTATAAACTAATCACACTCACAAGTAGCACTACAAAGATTATAAGTGCCACAACCAGAAGTTTTGTTTTTCTATCCAAACTACTACTCACCTATATTCTTTATTTCCCCCTTGATCCCACTTAACTTTTTAGGACCATTGTCTATAAGATCCATGAGTGTTATTAAATCTGAATACTTGAAATCCCCACGCTCGCTTGCTATGTAAACCTGCTCTACTTCCTTTTTGAGCTCAGCTAGCTCCCCCTTAACTCTTAACCAAGAGCTGTACTTTTGTTCGTCTTTATCCTTGTAATAATCTACATAGTACTCCACAGATTTGTATATCTCTTCCGTTAGACTTTTTATGCTGTCTATGTCCTCCTTTTTAATCACAGAAACGGGTATACTAGTTACAGAGGAGTAACCTCCTTCGTCAACAATTTGTAGAGCCTCCAGAATAATCCTTTCAGTTTTAGAGTAAGGCAGTATATAATGTTGAGTGCATTTATCTTCCGAGCATTCAACATTTCCCTCCCTCTCTAAAGGAGTAGGCGCAGAATAATAGACAATTCCAACAGTAAGGTTATTAAGAATAGACCTCACTTCCCCTAAATCTGGACCTGAAACAGATAGATATACATCTCCCGAAGAAGTATCACTTACTATTAATGGGTACTTTACTGCAAGATCTACCTTGTAAATTCCAGAAGAAACATTTATTTCCCTACTTGAATGGATATAACCAATGAGCTCATCTTCTCCGGGAACATTAAATGTAGCTTCTTCTAAAACAATATTATTATCGTCTGTTATTTGTATAGTATACTTGCCTTTCTCTACAGGAGCACTAAAGTTGAACTTCGTGAAGAAGTCAAAGTTGCTTATATTTCCTGCGTCCTGTGGAATTAAACAATCCTTATAAGGAGCGTATGGGAGTTCCCTAGCCCCATATAAAACATTTCCTGAATCATCTTTAATCGCAATGTTCAATGGCTCACATACACCCTTAGATCTAACACTAAGAACCTGCTCGAATCCAGGAATAACTATTGGGTGCCATTGTGGTGTTAATCCGTATATTATACCTTCGTTTTGGCGATCATTATTTCTATATGTTATTTCTATTGGACCATACACTCCTTTGTATACAAGTTTCCAAGCACTACTTGCAAACACTACATTGAACAATACAAAAGATAACAAGAATAGGACTGCAATCCTCTTCATAGGGATATAAGCCTACTAAATTATATAAAGGTATCGAAAGAAAATCTTAAAAATTAGAGGTATTGGTTATAAATAATGATGTCGGGGTAGATCAGTTGGTAGATCGCTGCGCTCATGAGGAAAGTTTCCCACCTGGGAAACGCAGAGGTCGCGGGTTCGAGTCCCGCCCCCGACATTCACCTATACATTGTATCATCAGAAGACTCTTTTGGCTCGAATTTAGATAGTAACGCATCAAGTCTCTCATTAAATTTCTTAACTCCTTCCTTAAACCTTTCAAATAACTTTCTGACCTTATCCTCCGCCAAAATATAAGTATACGTCGCATCGCTTGCTAGAGACGCCAGTATTCTATCTGTATAAATTACACTTCTTATAAATGGGTCTGCTAGGTCTTCACGCTTCTCTATGAGGGCCTCCAAATAAGGAATACGGTTCTCATCAAAAAGATAAGAGCACCATTCTTCAATCTTAGGCTTAACTTCCTCTATGAAGTATTCTTTTACAGTATCTAAACCCTTATCTACCTCCCTAACAACTTCTCTATCCTTTTCATTATCGCTCCCCATCAACTTTACCTTTAGGTTCACAACATCCCCAGTCTGGTAGAATAAAAGATCTGAGTGGACCCCAACAAGATAAGAGAATATCTTGCTCATCAACTCATACCCTTTAACATAATCATCAAAGAGTTCGGTTCCCTTTAACTCCTCGAGACCCATGTTCACAGCAGATAAAGAAATATGAAGCTGACTATAAGGTTCTCTCCCCAGAATACTTTTACGAATTTCTTCTACTAAGCTCTCTTTGTGCTCTAGTATATCCTCTAATTTTGATCTAGCCAAACTAGTATCTTCCATGCTTAATAAAAGTCCCGCTCGAAATAAAAAGGTTTTTAAACTGGAGAGTAGTGGCAGTTTTTAGGGGAAAAAGTTTATAAATCCATTCCTTTTTATTAGATATTACCACACTAAAAGGGTGACAGAGCATGGATACAGAGCGCATAAGATCTCTCCTTGAAGAAGCTGAGAGAATATTAGATCCTGTTAGGAATAAAGTTTCTGCTGCATATGGGGATCTTCAAACACTTGTGAAATATCCTCTAGAGGCAGGACCTGGAGTAGAGTTTGAGGTCAATGTAAAGGCTTTACAAAGAAATCTTGGACAGTACGCTCCAACATTACCTGAGGCAGAAACAGCAATGGTAACACTTGCCCATGTTTTAGAGGAATACAACCAGTTAACAAAAGAGTAAAAAACTTTCTCTTCTTTTAAAATTCTGTATGAAATTAATGACAGATGAGGAGATAAAACAGGCTAACTACAGAAGTAGAAACAGGGCTAAGCTTTTAGTTAGAACCGTTAAGTTAGATTACGAAACTCCAAAGGTTATGGCTTTCACTGTTGGAGAAAGATGGAAATACTCTGTCATTTATAATAAACTTAAAGAGATTTTTACATGCACATGTAAGTGGTATACTTTGAAGGCCACACCTTGTGCTCACATTATAGCCGTTAATCTATGGTTAAAAGAAAAAGAATATAAAAAACAAAAGGTTTAGTTTTTTATGCGTGTTAAGGATACAAGACTAACTTTAATAGTTGTTCTATTTGTTATAGCAGCTTTTAACGCATTCATGTTTGGTATGAACAGATTTGAGAACATTCCATTCTATTTGTTCTCAATTCTTGTGCCTGTTTTCTTTTCAATATACATAGGCGTTGTGAATAAAAAAGAAGTTGTGTTTGCTCTTGCTTCTATGATCATATCTTTATTTTGGTTCATAGGGTTAGGATTTTCTTTACCAAACTCAAGCTTTAGTTTCATCTCAATACTTTCTTATTTCTGGAATGCATTACAAGGATTCGTTATGTTAATTGTAGGAATATATTTAATGCCAAAACTATAATGAAAAATTCAATGACTAAGTTCTTCCTCAATTAACTCTTGTAACTCTTCTTCGCTAAGAGTTTTCAACCTTCTTATTCTAGGAGCTAAAGATTGCAAGTAAGTTTCTTTGTACTTTGAATCCCATTCGTCATCTTTCTCATGCCAAGGCTTACTTCGTGGTGGGATGTTCTCAAATTCACATTCCCCCAACCTAATCCTATCATCGATCGTTCTCTCTCCAGAAAGTCTAGCCCAATACTCACAAAAGCCTACTTCTCTTAAGTTACCTTCCTCATCTTGTACAAAATAACGAGTTTTAGGCAATCCATACCTATCCTCTTCCCCAACCTCTTCAACAGAAAAGATCTCTGGATGAGCTAGTCCGTAAACACCTAGATCACGAGGTGTAGCATAACTACATACATCTCCTACAGGAACAAAAGTATGATCCCACTTTACTTCGCTTGGATCTCGAAATAGATAATGAAAACACTTTCTACATTTCTCCGCTAATTTTTCTGTTTCCTCAATCCTTTTATATCTTCCTTCCTCTATTATACTTCGAGCAGTTTGTTTTATTACTTCGCTCATAGAAATAACCTAACTCGAGAATTTATATATATTTCTAAATATTTATGAGAAAGAACAATAGGACCATAAGAGAAAAGTTTTAAAAGGAGTTAAAGATTCTATGAAATAGCTGCCTCGGTAGCTCAGCTGGTTAGAGCGACGGCCTTGTAAGCCGTAGGTCGAGGGTTCGAATCCCTCCCGGGGCTTTACACTGGACCACCAAGGAACTCTCTTTTGCTCTCTAAATACGACTCAAACTCCTCATTAGTCATGAAGGTTACATGGATTTGTTAAGTAATCTCCAAAGATCATACCTAAGCCATTTCTGGAGATGTTAAAACACACTTGGTCTTCATAAAACCAGTTGTGGTTTCGTAAGCGTCTTACAATGCTATCCTCTTCTATCTTTGGTATGAGTATCAAATCTAGACTATTTGACAAGCGGGAAAGAGATCTACCCTCTAGATATACCTCTTCAACACAATCTCCTACACACTCCAAAAGCTTACCTATAAGATTAGCACCGAGTTTACATATTGGATATGCCAAGCTAGGATTATCAACCTCACTTGGATACAATCTAAATAAAACCCCATCTAGGCTATCGACTACCTTCTTCTCCATACAAATCTCCAAGTTTAAAAGTTTTATAAAGAATCCGAAACTCTAAATAGTATGAAGCTACTATATGTATTATTGCTCATGCCAATAATACTCTTGGCGGGTTGCACTTCAAAGGAGGTAATGAAAATGAAACTTGAAAGCCCGGACTTGGGAGAGTTTGTACCTGCAAGATTCACATGCGACGGAGAAGATATAAACCCAGAATTAAGATGGAGCGAAGTACCAGAAGGAACAAAGTCGTTTGCACTAATGGTCTGGGATCCAGATGCACCAATGGGAACATTCATACACTGGATGGTATACAATATCCCAGCTGACAAAAGAGAGATAAAACAAGGGGAAATACCTGGAAAGCAAGTCATTAATGACTTTGGCAAAGAGAACTATGGTGGACCATGTCCCCCATCAGGAACACACAGATACTTCTTTACACTGTATGCACTAGACGTTGAGGATCTAGGCGATATTAAAGACAAGCATGAATTCACGTCCAAAGTAGAAGAGCATACTATAGCAAAAGCAGAGATTATGAGTAAGTATAGTAGGCCTTAAACTTTGTAAATTTTTTATTTACTCTATCTATAAAAGAAGAGATAGGCTTGGTGTATTTAGTATTGGAGAACCAGTACGCTGCTGCTCCTAAGATCAAGCCACCAACTATGTCCAAACCCCAATGTATTCCCAAGTAAAGTATGGAGAATGCTGTTAAGACTAGTAAGAAGAAAGTGAACCACCTTAGTCTTTTATTCTTTGTGTCGAATATCGATAATAGAAGTAATGAAAAGGGAACGCTTATATGTCCACTTGGAAAACAATCGTCTAACCTATCCACAAGATGTACTAAAGACAGGTACATCTCGTTGTTGTAAAGCTTTGGTTCCACGGGAGTCCCCTCAGGGTAAAGTGAGGTGACACTAACATTAAAGAACAAGTAAGATGGAACTAAGATTGCATAACTGAAAACCATTATGTAAACATACTTCTTAAGTAGATCTCTCTCATTCCTCAAGAGGAAGAAAGTAGGCACCAAAACAAGAGCTCCCATGAACGCTAATAAATAAAACACAGCTACAGCATGAAAGAATAAATTTGATGTAAATGCAGTCTGTAACCAAACTATATGTTTGTTTCCTTCTATAGAGTAAAACAAAGGTGTGAAATCCCATCCCAAAGAGAAGTGATCTTGTATTATATTCTCAACTTTTATTGCTCCCAATATAGATACGAGCAATAAGAGATTTCCAGGAAGAACTTCTAACCCCTTAAGAATATTTTTCCTCCTTATCTTGTGGTCGTAGTCCAACACTTTAACCCCTACTAAGATGTACAATATAATGGATGGCATATACCATGCTAAGCCACATATCACTGGGTGCATAACACTTGAATACCACCTACTAGTTTAAAAGCTTTACCAAACATATTTAAGTGACAAGCAATTCTTAGAATTATGAATTGGGAAGAAGTGGAGAAAGAGGCTCTTTCTTGTAAGAAATGTGAATTGTGGAAGTCAAGAACAAATGTTGTGTTTGGAGATGGGCCTAAAGATGCTAAGACCATGTTTATAGGAGAAGCTCCTGGATTTTATGAGGACAAACAGGGAAAACCCTTTGTTGGCAAAGCTGGAAAACTACTAACTGAGCTTCTTAATAAGATTGGAATACAAAGAAATGAGGTTTACATCACAAACATAGTTAAATGTAGACCTCCAAACAACAGAGATCCACTTCCAGAAGAGGTTAAAGCATGTTATCCTTATTTGGACTTCCAGATTAATCACATCAAGCCAAAGGTCATAGTTCCTCTTGGAAGACATGCTGCTAAGCTGATTCTTGAGAAGTATGGCTTAGAGTTTGAGGGCATATCAAAAGAGCATGGAAAAGTACATGAAGTCTCTACTCTTTTTGGAAAGATTTACATCATCCCAATGTACCACCCAGCAGCAGCCATCTATAATCAATACCTAAGACCCACCTTAGAGAAAGACTTCGAAGCCATCAGAAACCTTTTTAAGTAAAGAAATCTTGATATTTCTATGCTAGGAAGAAAGAGAATAAGAGAAAGGACAGGACTTTTCAAGAGAAAAAGAGTCAAGAAAGGTGGGTTGGTCAAGGAAATAGATTTCCTACTAGAGACTTTAAAAGGAGTTAAGTCCAAAGAGAAATGGGTTAAGGAATTTGAAATAGCTTTAAGGAGGCATAGGGAACTTCTCGATAGAACAGGAAGGATTATTCATCCAAAGTTTATGGAGATAGCACTTCTCAAAGAGCAACTAGCAAAATTACCAGATTATGGGGATCAAATAAGGCCAGTGTATAAAAATGTTGTAGAAAAGCTCAGAAAGATTGCCCAAACAAATCCTTCTACCAAAAGCCAAGTAGAGCCTATCATTAACTCGTTGGAGAACATAGATAGGATGATGGAGATACTCGCAATAAAGTTCTCTTAGAAACATTAATAAAATCTTTAATTCTTGTGTTTGTATGGAGTTTGGATGGTGTGGGGAAGGTTTTACATTCTTAGGGAAAGAGGATCCTCCAGAAGAAGCTAAGTACATAATACTCCAAATTCCATTTGATTCTACTACTACTTCTTTACCTGGAGCAAGAGAGGGACCTTTTTTCGTAATTAAAGCTTCTAGGGATCTAGAGTTATACGATGAAGAGACAGGATTTGATCTTGAAAGAGTCAAGATTCATACACTTAATCCACTAGACGTAAACAGAGGAAATGTAGAGGATACTCTCCAAAGAGTAAAAGACACAGTAGAAGAAATAAAGAAACACAATAAGATTCCAGTAATGATTGGTGGAGAGCACTCTCCATCGATAGGTGCTTTATCTGCTTTTGATGATGAAGTATTATTTGTTTGTTTTGATGCCCATGGGGATCTAAGAGATGAGTATGAAGGAAGTAAGTACTCAAATGCCTGTGTGTGTAGAAGAATCTCTGAGAACAAGAAAACTTTAATCTTAGGTGTGAGAAGTCTTTCACGAGAGGAATTTGAATCCAGCAAAGAGAACAAGAACGTAACACTTGTCCTCATGAAAGACACTGAAAGCTTCATAAAAGAAAAGCTAGCAAACTTCGTCAAAGGAAAAAAGGTTTACATATCAATAGACTTGGATGTGCTTGATGTTAAGGGTGTGGGAACACCTGAGCCTGGAGGAATGAATTACAATTCCCTCCTTAAGGCTCTAAAAACCATAATACAAAACTCACAATTGGTTGGATTCGATGTTATGGAATGTAACCCTATGCTAGATCCAAACTATACACCTTACCTTGCAGCAAAACTTATCAAGAAAATAATTTCTTATAACGAATTATAATCGTCCTTAAATTTCCTTACAGACCTCAACCACTTATTCTTAAGAGTCATAAGCTCGTCCCACCTTCTATCATGGGGTGGAAATCTATGTAGTAAGATATCTGATAGTATATTTACAAGATCCTCAGCAGAGTCTGGATCAGGATGCTGGTGATCGAATTCTACGACCTCTGCCTGGGTCCTGATTATATCCATCCATGTTTCATCTCTACCAAAATACTTACCAAATTCCCTAAAAATACTATCCATTACAGACTTTAAACTTCTTTCAACAACCACTTCTTTAGTACTACCAAGTAAGTCAAAGGCTAGTGTACTAAACAGTTCATTTATGTTTTTGTTTTCCTTGGCAGATGTGAGGATGTAACTCGAACCTCCAGCTATCTTCGCAAGCTCGTCTTCACCGAACTTTAGCTGATCCTCCAAATCCAACTTATTTCCAACAAATATCCTCACAGCCTCATGATTCATATCCACAGCCTTGTGAACCCAATATCGACTTAGAGAATCTAGACTTAGTGGATCCGTAAGATCGCAAACAAAGATGTAAGCTTCAGAATTCTTGATTGCGGGGTTTATTAAAGATTCATAAGAATTATCTCCCATAACATCGACTATAACAAACTTAACAGTGTAAGGAGTTCCATCCACCATCACACTTACATCCTTCTCGCTTATATTTCTACCAAATGTGCTCTTATAGCTCTCTGGGAAAATACCTCTAGTAAATACAGAGAATATAGACGTTTTCCCTACACCAACAGGACCTATTAAAGACACTTTCTTCTTGTAAGTAGTCATATAGTAAAATTGCACGCTCAACTTATAAAGCTTTCACAATATTTATATTTCTGACAAGAAGAACATTTTTATGTTCGTTAATAGAAAAGAAGAGCTAGAAGCAATTCTTAGATTCTTAGAGAGAGAAGAACGTATGCTGCTAATAGAAGGAGAAGCAGGTATAGGTAAAACCTCTCTATCAGAACAAATAGATAACTGCATTCGTATCCAAGCTCTCCCAAGTTATAAAGAGCTAGACCTTATAAAAGAGATTTTAAGCAAGGTAGGACTACAAGACTTACTTAAGCCCCAGAAGTTTTTCGCTAAGGAAGCTTTTGTGCTGAACAATGGTGGCCTTTTAATTCAATATCTCTCCAACACAAATGTGGAGAAGAAACTCATGTCTGAAGATGAAGATTTGGTGACAGGAATGCTCTCCGCAATAAGAGATTATACTATAACAAGCTTTGGGCAGGAATTAAAGATACTAACTCTTGAGGATCACACGATATATATGTATGACATAAAAGATGATAACGGAGAAAAACTATACCAAATAGCAATAAATTTTGAGGGTGAGATTCCTTCAGACCTCGACGAGAAGCTTGAAGAATTTGGGAATAAACTAAAAGAAAGAAATGTGGCTCTTTTAGGTGTGTCCCCTCAAGACATGGAAGTAACCGAGACCTTACTTAAAGAGCTTCTAAGCGAGTTCGAGCTCAAAGGCGAAGACATCCAGGAGCTCTCAGATTTGAGCCAAATTCATTCAACAATTGTAGAGAAGTTAAGCTCGATAAATGAAACCATAGTAATAGATGACTACCATTGGGCAGATAAAGAGTCTATGGACATTATTCTCTCACTTGCTAAGAGAGAAAATGGACCAAAGTTCATACTTTTATATAGGCCAGAGGACTCAACCACTGAACTTGAAGATCACATAGCAGAGCTTATGAGAATTGGCTCTGAAAGGTTAAAGCTAAGTGGTTTAGATAAAGCCTCAACCAGAGAATTTATATCAAATATACTAGGGTACAAAGTACCTGAAAGTATTTCCAATACCATTTATGAAGCTACAAATGGTAATCCTTTAATGGTCAATGAAACCATAGACACTTTGCTGGAAGAACACCCTGAAATCAAAGAAGGAATGGAACACATATTAAAGATAGATGTTAAAGATATTAGGACGCCTGGTTCTATTGGAGAGATAATAGAAAAGAGGTTAAACAAACTATCAGAACAGGAAAGAGACTTATTAGAGAAAGCTTCCGTGTTAGGCTTTAGATTCTCATACAAAGAGTTGTATGCGGTGTTTAAAGAAAGCTTAAGGAAAGCTATACCTGAAGAATATTCTGGTATGGACATAAAAGATCTTACATCCTTGCTTTTAGAAAACCCTGGCAAGAAAGAAGAGATAGACAACGTTCTTATCTCGCTAACAACCCCACCTACTGAAGAAGAGGTTTTAAGGAACATAGTCTCTATAATGAAGAAGGCAAAGATTATTAAAGACGTCGGCGATGAAGAATTCCAGTTTGTATCTCTTCTTGCAATGAACTACGTATATGATAAGATACCTGAACCATTAAGAGTCAAATACCATGAAGAGATAGGTTTATCTAGACACAAAAGAAGGTTGGCTCCAGAGCTTGTACAACCTCACTTAATCAAAGGGTCAAGTAGAGTTAAAGATCTAGCATATGCTTACTCACTTGATGCTGCAGATAGGGCTATAATGAACTACAAACTTAAAGATGCGTACTCTTACTTAAAAGATGCAGTAAGCATTCAACAAGATCCTAAAGTCTTAAGAAAGATAATAGAAGTGTCTAAAACAATAGGAGAATGGGACGCATGTTTAGGTTACTGTGATAGACTGATAGAGTTAGAGGAGACTAGCTTCCCTTACCTCGTCAAAGGTGAGATAGAATATGAAAGAAGCCTTTGGGACGAGGCTGAGGAAGATCTTAAGAAAGCTTTGAACTTGGCTGGAAGTAAAAAAGACGAGGTTCTTGCTCTTAATGCCCTTGGTAATATGGAATGGAGAAGGGGTAGGTTAGAAGAAGCAATAAGGTATTTTGAAATTATCAGAGAGAGAACAGATGACTTAGAGACAAAATTAAATACAACAATAAGTATAGCAAACTGCTATGGGAGTAAGGGGGACTTAGATGCAAAGATAGAACTCCTCGAGGAGTGCCTAGTAGATCTTCCACAAGCAAGTAAGCTCACTAACGCAAGAGTGTATAATAATTTGGGGGACGCTCTAATGAACAAAGGAGAATACAAGAGGGCTGCTGCCATGTTCGAAAAGGCACTCAAATACGCCACAGACCTAGGAGACATAATACCTATCACCTTTATACAGGGTAACCTTGCCCATACATATGTAAAGTTAAAGAGGTTCAAGGATGCTGAGGAATACTTGGAAAAAGCGTTGGCGAATGCCATCCAACTGGATCACAAACATATCATGGCAAGTATATACTTAATCTATGGTGAAATATTCTCTATGCAAAACGAACTTAACAAAACAAAGGAGTACTTTGAGAAGGGCCTAAGGACGATAGATGAGACAGGTAAATTAGAACTTATGTTAGCATATAGAAAAGACTATATGGAAGCTCTTATAAAGCTTGGAGCAAAGGATGAGGCCAAGATGATACTTGCCCAAGCAGAGTCTCTCGATGAAGAAGGGAACTATAAAAAAATAATAAAAGAAATGGAAAGTTTACTTAGTGAGAACTAGCCCTTCATCAGCTATTACTGCTTCCTTTGTGCTCTCGTCCATTGTATCAAATGTCTCCTTCGATACTCCAAACTTCATTGTTAATATTGTTTCTTGTACATTCTTTGGCAATGACTCAAATACTGCTAGAGGCATTCCCTTCTCTGCTAGTTTCATCAATGGGTGCATCATTGCCTCGTCTGGTAAGTTCACCATGTTTAACACAGCTTTCTTCATTGCTTCTGGCATTGCCTCAAACTGGTCCATTGTTAAGCCCTTAGCTGCCAAAAATGTCATTTGATCTTCTATAGATAGCTTTTCGAAGTCGCTCAATGTAATTGTCTCTTTACCAGTTACTGTATCTATACTGCCAAATGAACCCGGTCCGAATGAGCCTGGTCCAAAGGATCCTGGTCCGAATGAGCCTGGTCCACTGAGTGTAGTCTCTTTACTAGTTAATATTGCTGCTCCTGTTACTTGTAGGAATCCGAAAATTGCTACAACGGCTACGATTGCTGCTATTGCTAAGGCTATCAAGCCTATAGTTTTATCCATTTCTACACCTCCATACTTTTTAGAATCATTCATAATACTCTTAAGAAACAGAAGTATATAAAGTTTGAGGTTAAGGAAAAAGAGTAGTGAGGAATTTTCCTTACCTAAACCTCATTTGTAAAAATATTTAAACCTTAAGAGTTCATAAAGATTTAAGCAGGGGTTCCCGAGTGGTCAAAGGGGCATGGCTAAGGACCATGTGGCTTAGTGCCTTCGTGGGTTCGAATCCCACCCCCTGCACTTTTATTCCAACTCTATCTTTCTTGAGTTTACTTTACCAAGAGAACTAGAACTAACCTTAAGCCTATCAATAAAGCAAAAGGCTTTAGCATCGTCCAAGCTTCTAAACTCAGGTTCGAGTTCTTCTTTCCATGGGATTGGTGTGTAATACACTAAAAGCTCAAGTGTGTCTAAACAATGGTTACATAATCTGTGTGGGACATAGTGTCCCATTTTTATGCGCTCTCTCTCACCATATACTTCTTTACGTACTTTGTCTCCATCCAGAATCTGCAAAACCAAAGTACCTCTACTAACAATCAATTCCTCATCAAACTCCGGTGTATGTACATGCCACGGCTCTTCCGTAGCAGGTGGGATCTTAACACTCATTACCCCAATAGTTCCATGACCAAATCCTAAATCTGTCTCAAGAGGCTCTAAATGCTCAATTATATAATCTCCTGGAAAAGGTGTTCTCACCTTCATAACTTAAAATCAGAGTGATAGAAATATAAATTTATCTAACCTCACATATTTGAGGATACTTATATCTAACCATAAACTATGAACCATTCCTCTGGATCGATGCGGTGTACACCAGGAATTCCTTTATTAATCGTTGCAGCATTCCCGACGAGGGTCCTATATACATCCATTAACCTCTCTGAGTCCCACTCCGATCCTTTCCCCAACTCTTTCCTCTCTTGTAGCTCAAGCCACTCGTCAAGTGTTAACTGCCTTTCCATACTCAGAAAAAATGGTGAATTTATATAAAATTTTTGAATTTTGTCATTAATTAGAATGGATAAGTCGTCTCGACTACTTGTACAACTTCATACATTCTTCTCTAAGAACCCCTTTTACTACCTTTATATCTACAAATCCCTTT
>Ga0190313_1000930_pt1 | contig 16401 bp, 17 predicted proteins | sample 4870071011_MG_FD_169989 | JGI IMG/M metagenome (GOLD analysis project Ga0190313, IMG submission 169989) | Hydrothermal vent sediment bacterial communities from Southern Trench, Guaymas Basin, Mexico - 4870-07-10-11_MG | ecosystem: Environmental > Aquatic > Marine > Hydrothermal vents > Sediment ...
TCCATTTCTTGCCTAAATTTTTATCACTTTTATACTTAACTTTACAGAAAAGAAGGGAAAATAAAAAATCATAACTTTCTGAGCATAAGCTTAGTCTTTTGCTCTACCCCTGGAACATCTTCTTGCACTGCATCCCAAGCGATATTAATATCCACATCGAAGTAATCGTGAATCACCTTAATTACTCATTCCAGCGATATTTTCCCATGGAATATCTGGATATCTCTTTTTCACGTCCTCTGTTAGTTTTTTCACAATCTCACCTATAATGGCGATGTTCAAAAGCACAGTGTCTATCATCATCTGATTTTTTGAAAATACCTCAAAATCGATATTCGCTATGCTCTCTTTCACAGTCAGTAGGGCTTCACTGATCCTTTAGACATATATGAGATCCTCCATAACGCTCTCCTTTAAAATCGGTTTGTTTATCATCGCTGGTGTTGCAATATCTACGGGAACACCCACAAGATCTTCTATCTCATACGCTAAATGTGTGAATTCAAAGAGCCCTATTGGTTCTTCCAATTCAACAAGGACATCTAAATCGCTATCATCCTTATAATCTCCACGTGCACGTGAACCAAATATTGCTATCCTCACCACACCATATTTTTTTCTTAAATCTTCCTTATGCTCTCTCAGTATCTCCAGAATTTTTTCACGTGACATGTTTTCTCCCTCCAGGAAAAAGCATCCACCATAAAATCTTAAAATTCAGAATTCCTGCTATACTTTATTTGTGGAGGTGGCTTTGTGTCCACTGTGAAGGAAAAACTCATTAAGATCATTCAAGATCTCGATGATGATATAGCGAAAAGGCTCCTCGAGGAGATAGATAATATATTACTCCAGTTGGAGCTAGAAAACGACCCAGATTTCATGGATACCGTCTGTAGACTCGAAGTCGGTGAAGAAGAACTCATCCCTCATGAAGAGGTAAAGAAAAAATACGAGCTATAATTCACAGACCAAAACATTTAAAAAGCCTTGATAAGCTCGATTTCACTGCAGGAGAATTTGTGTTCTCTATTATCTCAAAACTTCCTTAAGAAAACATGAAACTCCTCATTTAACAGGTACTGTTCCATGCACATTATTTCTGAAACAGCCCCGCCTTTTCTTGACAGAGATAGCTCCTTGTATTAATATTTCTATACGGTCGCTTGAGGGGCCAGCGTAGCTCAACCGGTAGAGCGGCGCATTCGTAATGCGTAGGTTGTGGGTTCGAGTCCCACCGCTGGCTCCAGTTTTTTGTTGTATAATGGGGTGAAGAAATGGATTTTGAGGAAAGACTTTTGAATTTTATAAAGAAGGAAGGTCTGATCTCCTCTGGTGATAAGGTCATCGTTGCTGTATCGGGTGGAATAGATTCCATGTCACTCTTGTTCGCTCTGAACAGGATAGCAAGCCTCCTTAGGATATCCCTTCACGCGGCACATCTGGATCACATGATAAGGCCTGAGTCCTCAGAAGAAGCGGAATTCGTCAGAAGCTTCTCTAAATCTTTAGGCATTCCTATCACTCTGGGAAGAAGAAATATCCCCGATATATGTAAAAAGATAAAGGGAAATCTGGAAGAAGTGGCAAGAAAGGAGAGATACGCTTTTTTGGAGGAAGTTTGCAAAAATGTCAACGCCAGAAGGATCGCTCTGGCTCATCACAAAAACGATTTACTGGAGACCGTCATCCATAGGGTTATAAGAGGAACAGGACCGCTGGGGCTTTCCTGTATGAGGCCATCAAGGGGTATATTCATAAGGCCTTTTCTGATATTCACGAGAGAGGAGATAGAAGAGTACGCTAGAAAGAACGAAATACCTTACGTTGAGGATAAAAGTAACTACGATATAAAGTATACGAGGAATTTCATAAGACATAAAATTGTACCGCTTCTTAGAAATCTGAATCCTTCTGTAGAGGAATCTGCCTACAGATTGGTGAGAACAGCGAACCTTCTGGAAGATTTCATGAATAAAGAGATAGGACTTTTTATGGAAAAAAACGTTCATAAAGAGGATGATATCTTTGTGATGAGAAGGCCAGAAAGCACATTCGTTCTTCTGGAAGTTATGAGAAAGATCGTGCATGAGTTCTTCGGAAAAATACCAGAATTCGAGAAATTATGGGAATTTGTGAAAGGCTTTGATAAACCTTCACATAGAGTGAATATCTTTGGAGATGTGTTCCTTGAGAAATCATATGATATGATCGCGGTTGGTAGAACATTGAATGTGAAGAACTTTAGAAAAAGATTAAAAGAAGGATTTTATAATGTGAACGGATTCAAAATGAGAGTTATAATTTCAAAGGAGCAGGAGAATGTGGACAGGAAAATATCAGTGATCTTCAACTTGAAGGATTTGGATGAGCCTTTATTTTTTAGGAACAGGAAAGACGGTGATAAAATTTTCTTAGAAAAGGGTTTCGTAAAAGTTAAGGATCTGATGATCGAAGAGAAAATCCCAACTTTCTATAGAAGGCGGGTACCAATTCTGGTAGACTCTAGAGACAGAGTTCTCTGGATACCAGGGGTTCGTCAGGCTCATACCAAGGTGGTAGGAGGGAAAGGAGGTTATTTGATCCTTAAATTGATTCGATGGCCTTTTGGTTATCTGAAAGGAGGTTTTAGTTTTGAACGGAAAACCTAATATAATAAATCTTCTCTTTGCCATTCTAATAGTCTTATCCCTCTTCTGGCTCGCACGATTCCTCTATACGGAGTCTTCCCCTATATCGAGGATGAGCTACAGCGGCTTTCTAAAGATGTTGAAGGAAGACTCTTCAATGATCGCAGAGATAGCTTTGAAGGATGATGGAACGGTTAAAGTGAGCACAAAGGATGGTAGGATCTATGAGATATACGCTCCATGGGTTCTGAACGATTCGGATCTCATAAACGAGATATCCAGTAAAGGTATCAGGATATACGGTGAGAAGAGTGTGAGCAGTTCCGTTTGGGTGAACATTCTTGGAACGTTGATACCAACCTTTCTCATCATATTCGTTTGGATTTTTGTCATGAGGACTGTTTCCGGCAGGAACAACCAGGCTTTCACTTTCACAAGAAGCAGGGCCAGGATGTACAAGCCTGGTGAGAAAAAGGTAACGTTCGATGACGTTGGGGGAGCAGACGAAGCGATAGAGGAACTCAAAGAAGTTGTGGAATTTTTGAAGAATCCATCGAAATTCAACAAACTCGGTGCGAGAATGCCCAAGGGAATACTTCTTGTTGGACCCCCTGGAACGGGGAAGACCCTTCTTGCAAGAGCAGTAGCGGGAGAAGCGAATGTCCCATTCTTTCATATAAGTGGTTCAGACTTCGTGGAGCTGTTCGTGGGAGTTGGTGCTGCGCGTGTTAGGGATCTGTTCAACCAAGCAAAAGCAAACGCTCCATGCATCATCTTCATAGATGAAATAGACGCTGTTGGAAGACACAGAGGAGCTGGACTCGGTGGAGGACACGATGAAAGGGAGCAAACTTTGAATCAACTTCTGGTTGAAATGGATGGTTTCGACGTTAGAGAAGGTATCATAGTGATGGCCGCAACTAACAGGCCGGATATACTTGATCCTGCCCTTCTGAGACCCGGAAGGTTTGATAAGAAAGTGGTCGTTGACCCACCAGATCTGAGAGGACGAATGAAGATATTGAAGATACACATGAAAGGGAAGCCTATAGCAGAAGATGTCAACATCGAGATACTTGCAAAGAGAACACCGGGATTCGTCGGGGCTGACCTTGAAAACCTCGTCAACGAAGCAGCTCTTCTTGCTGCCAGAGAAGGAAGATCCAAGATAACGATGAAAGATTTCGAAGAAGCGATAGATAGGGTTATAGCAGGACCTGCTAGAAAATCTAAGGTGATAAGTCCTAAAGAAAAGAGGATAATCGCTTACCATGAAGTGGGACATGCCATAGTTTCGACGATCCTTCCGAACGCTGATCCAGTTCACAGGATCTCCATAATACCAAGAGGTTATAAAGCTCTTGGGTACACACTTCAACTTCCAGTTGAGGATAAATACCTTGTGACCAAGAATGAAATTTTGGATAAGATAACGGCACTCCTTGGAGGACGTGCCGCCGAGGAGATAGTTTTCGGTGAAATAACATCCGGTGCAGCAAACGACATAGAAAAAGCAACGGAGATGGCAAGAACCATGGTGTGCGAACTTGGGATGAGCGATAGATTGGGACCTCTTGCATGGGGTAAGAATGAGCAAGAGGTCTTCCTTGGAAAGGAAATAACAAGATTGAAAAATTACAGTGAAGAGGTTGCAAGTCAGATCGATGAAGAGGTTAAAAGAATTGTTTCCGAATGTTACGAAAGAGCAAAGGAAATACTGATAAAATACAGAAAACAAATGGAAGATATTGTGGAACAGCTTCTTGAGAAGGAAACACTTGAAGGAGAAGAACTCAGGAAGATATTGGAAGAAGAGCTGGAGGAGGTGGTCAAAGAATGAGATGGGATTTCCTGGTGGGTAAAACTCGTTCAGAGGACTTCACACTTGATGAAACCATGGTATGGAATGAAGATGGGGATGTTATAAATTACCACCTCATATCCACTAGCTCTCTCCTTTCTCTGGTCCACAAAGTGGGATACGATCTACTTGATAAATTCTTACCGCTCAGTATGACATCCATTGTCTTGGAGACTTGTGCAAGACATGTGAAACCTGTGAAGGCTGGCGATAAAGTAGCTATAGGAGTTCGTGTTGTGGGAGTGGATGAAAACAGGGTGAGATTGAGAGGAATCGTTATGAGCGGTGATGAAAAGATATTGGAAGTGGAGTTCACAAGGATAATAGTGTCGAAGAATTACCTCCGGAGGGTATCGATTGAGAAGGCCGAGAAAGTCCTCAGATTACCGAGAATACTATGAGGTTCTGAGATACAGAAAAGGTGAGAAAGTACTCGAGGACTTTCCCTATTCTGGTAGAGTAAAAGTTGCCCTGATATTCCCAAATAAATACAACATAGCATCGTCCAGTTTAAGTTTTTCATTCGTCGCAAAACTTCTTAACGAATCAGGTATTGTTTGTGAAAGGTTCTTCCATGAAGGATGGTTCAGAAAATATTACTCGCTGGAGACACAATCACCACTTGATGAGTTCAGGATATGGGCTTTCTCGGTTCATCACGAGTTGGATTTTTTCAATGTTTTGGAACTTCTGAAAAACAAAGGGATTCCTCTGTCTTGGAGAGAGAGAAATAAAGATCACCCTCTGATAATTGTTGGGGGAGCTCTTACATATTTTGCCCCATTCATGTTTTGGGAAGTTGCCGATGCGATCTACCATGGAGATCTTGAAGAGCACCTTGAAAAATTTGTGGAATCTCTGCTGCTGAATGAAAAAGGAAAGGTACTATCTTCTCTCCTCCAGATACCATCGGTTTCCATCCCACCTGAAGGGAAGGTTTTCAAGAAACTCGCTACTTATGAAAATCTCAACGATAATCCACCTTACTCTCATGTGATACCTTCTTATGGGGAATTTTCAAAGAGACTCCTTGTGGAAGTGGGGAGAGGCTGTATTCGAAGATGTAAATTTTGTGTAGCAGGTCATACGCAAAAACCGGTCCGTTTCATTAAACCCAATGTGCTTAAAAAGATTGTGGAGAAATACAAGGAAGAAAAATTCGGTTTTATAAGTGCTACGATAACGGATTATCCTTGGTTAGATGAACTTTTGGATGTTCTTGAAAGATATTCGATAAAGTTTTCTGTTTCCTCTATGAGAATGGATGGATTGAATCTACGTCTTTTGAAGCTTTTGAAAAAATCGGGTCAGAAGACCTTCACTGTGGCTCCTGAAGGAGGCTCGCAGAAGATCAGGGATATCCTTGGGAAAGATATAGAAGAGGAAGATATAGAAAATGCATTGCAAGTAGGAAGAGAAGCTGGTTTTGATAGGATAAAAATGTACTTCATATATGGCTTGGAAGAGGAGAGAGAAGAGGATTTGATTGCTATAAAGGAGCTGGCTGATTTTGCAAGGTCTCTGGGATACACCAAGATAACTCTGAGCTTGAATCCGTTGATTCCAAAACCAAGAACACCCTTTGAAAAAAGAGCCATGCTTCCTTTTCGTATCCTTCGAGAGAAGTTTCTGTTCTTAAAAAAAATTCTGAGGGACTACAGATTGACGTTCGAAGGTATAAGAGAGAGCATACTTCAATACAGGCTCGCTTTCGCAGATGAGTCTCTATCAAGAGAATGGGTGAAAATATACGAAAAGTTCGGTGACAGGGAGCTAAGAAGACGAATTCTTAAAACTTGAAAGAAGCCTCTTGACCTCTAAGAAAGCGAATTCAACGAAATTCTTTACCCTTCTTTCATCCCATTTTATTTCTTTTACATCCCCCATATAAATCCTCAAAGCCTTGTTGACCAATCTCTTCAAATCTTCAGGTAAAATCTCAATTGCCCACTCTCCCGCTTCCTTCTTCGATGAGACCACCTTTTCCTTCAAATAATAGAGGATCCTGCAAAAGTTCAGCACGCTGTACACCGGGTCTTCCATAGGATTTCTCTCTATATCCTTCGCATCGTGCAGAATGGATTCTACATAGAATTTCTCAGGGATCGGCTTGAAAACCTTGTCTATAGATTCTCCGTAAAGACACATCCCCCTGTTCAAGGTCACTACTATATGAGCTGCAAGGTCAGGATCTCTATTCTGCTTTGAGAAATCCACCCTGTTCTGCTCGTAAGCCTCCTTCCACATTTTTGAGTAATGGAGTTCGAAGGGAGTTGGATACTCGAAATTTCTTAGATATTTAATCTGAATCACACTGAATTCTATTCCTTTCTTCGGAATCTTCTTCGATTTTATTGTATCGAGGAAATCTCCTATGAACAATCGCTTATCTTCCACACTCATTTCTCTCTCAACAACGATCAACATATCTATATCACTGTAATTCGGGTTGAAACAACCCATGGCGAGGGATCCATGAAGATAAACTCCTACCAAGTTATCTTTCAAAGTCTTTCTGAAAGATTTCACGACATCGTTTATCAGTTTCTTCACATCATCAGGACATTTTTCATAATCGTACATGATTTTTCCTCCAGCGATGTTGAAACCTCTCTCAGAACTATGGTATCATTTCTATGGAGAGGCGGCGTAGCCAAGTGGTCTAAGGCGGGGGTCTGCAAAATCCCTATTCGTGGGTTCGAATCCCACCGCCGCCTCCAGGTGAGGCCCTTTTCAAGGGGCCTTGTTTCATATCCACAGGCTCGTCTATATCTTTTATAACCGATGGATCGTTCACCTTCACGAATTGAACAAGATCTGGCCTTTCTCGTATCAACTTCCTTATACCTATATCTCCCTTTAACTTCAGAACTTCATCGAAAACCTCGGATTTTACAATGGTCGGGAAACCCTTTATACCTCTGTATAGAGGTGCTATTATTGGCTTGTCCGTTTCAAAATACAAGATTTTGTAGACGGTTTCTTCCCTCAAAAAAGGCATGTCTCCTAGAAAAATGACGACTTGTTTCGCTCCCCTTTCTTTTGAAAACTCAACGGCTTTTCTCACGGAGGATGCCATTCCCTCTCTGAAATCTTCATTGATGAGTATTTCAAATCCCCGTGTGTTGAAATATTTTGAAAAACTTTTCCAATGTGGATTTACAACCAAGATTCTTCCATCGAGAGGTAACCTTTTAAGAAGGTCTATTACCCATTGAAGCATTGGTCTCCCCTCAACTTCGAAGAGGATCTTTGGACTCTTGAATCTTTCTGAACAGCCTGCAGAGAGAATCACTCCAAACCTCATCTATCTCACTTCTTTCACAATTTGCTTAACAACCTCCCATGCTTTCTCGGGATCATCCGGTGCGATACTCGAGATGTGCTTACACGCGAAGACCCCCCAAAACAGAACGGTCTCGACATTTTCTTTTTTCAGTATCTTCGCCCCTTTCACGATATCCTCTTCCCTTCCCCTTGGAACCTTGAAAGCTTGGAGCCACATGTGATTTTCTTTACCGTACTTACTGGATAACTTCAGAATCTTCTGCGTAGTCTCCTTGAGAAACGGATTCATCTCGAGTTTGAAAGCCATCCAGTATGGATCAGAACCTATATTGTCCACATATTCGATCTTAGCGATACTTTCATAATCTTTTAAACCGAACAGCTCGGATTCAAAGGGAAGAAAGCATATGACGTTCTTCATACCGAGTTTTTTCGAATATGAAAGAACTTCTTCGAAAAAATCTTTTATTGTTTTATTGCGGAAGTTTGATACCTCTTCTGTGAATTCCTCTGGCATATCATGACCATAGGTTTCCTTGAACTTTTCTTTGCATCTCTCACACCTACAGGTCCATTCCTTCGGGAAATCCTTTAGAATGTGAAAATGTGGCTCATCCCAGAACACAGCGTCAGCTCCTGTTTCAACGGCCGCCTCCAACCATCTTTTCATGTATTCTCTGAACTTTGGCGAATTAAAACAAGCTGAACCTACAGCCCTTCCCCTATTCGTTATCTGCCATTCAGACGGATTTTCAATCAGGAAATTGGAAAAAGCTTCTCCTCCAAATACTCCTCCAACCCCCCATGGGTCGATCCAAACTTCCATACCCAGGTCTCTGGTCAATTTCACGATATCTTTCATGGTCCTGAAATAAAATTTGTGATCATTTTCGCTAAAGGTGTGAACGATCACATCAAAACCTATTTCTTTCAACTCTTTCATATCCTCTTCGACATGTTTCAGAATTCTGTTTCCAAAGTAACTCACACCGTACTTCATGATCTGTCCTCCTTCTTCTTCAAAACTTCATCGATATCGAAGGGTTTCTCCTCGATGAGCTTTTTCTTGAAGAATTCTAAAATCATCCTGTACCTTTTCAACCTGTGTCTTGGGAGCCCTCTTATACTGTGACCATGAGCTCCTTTTTTGAATATCGCTATATAAGCTTCTTTCCCAAGGTCTCTTAAAACCGTGAAAAACATTAGAGATTGATCTAGAGGACATCTGTAATCCTCCAGGCTGTGTATTAGGAGGATGGGTGTTTTCACGTTCTGTGCGTAGAATATAGGGCTCAATTTTCTATAATTTTCATCGGTCATCGGATTTTCTCCTATGAGCTCCTTATCGAACCAGTAACCAATATCCGAGAAAGCGTAACTTGTGAACCAGTACGATATACCGTTCTCGCTCACAGCTGCCTTGAACATGTCAGTTTGTGTGATTGCCCAGTTCGTCATGAATCCCCCATAACTTATTCCCGTTATACCGATCTTGTCTCCATTCACATCCTCCATATCGAGAAGCTTCTTGATCCCCTCCATTATATCTTGGAAATCCTCGAGGCCTGTTCTTTTCCTGACATCTGCGAAATCCTCAGAGTAAGTGTTACTACCTCTGGGATTGGTGTACAGAACATAGAAACCGTTGCTTGTAAGGAGTTGTCCCAGGAAGTAGTTTATGTAGCCGTAAGCTCCTTTAGGACCCCCATGAACGAAAACGATGAGAGGTGCTGGCGTTCTCTCTGGTCTCAGGTACCAAGCGTCTATTGGAAGCCCATCGTGACTTTCGTATTTGAAATGCCTGAGAGGAACAATTTTCATGATTTCTGCTACTTTCTCGTTGTATGATGTCAGTCTTTCAACCTTTCCATCGTTCCAGAGATATACCTCAACTGGTGATGTGGGGCTCACAGCTGTGAAAATGACTTTACCATCTTTTGAGGCATCGAAACAGGTTATAACGAATTCCTCATCTACAAGGGTTTCTTTGTTTCCCTCTCTTATCCTCTCAAGTATGGTCTTCCCCTCGCTAAGGCTCAGGAAATATACCGCTCCTTCTTTCAATTTGGGAGATGGGTATATTGAGGGAACCCAAACCTCTGTACTTATACCAAAAGAGTTGTTCAAACCGTATTTTTCAGTTAGAGGAATCACATCTTTTCCATTCCACAGATAAACGAAGTCATGCTCATGATGGTATCTCTTCTGAGGTTTTCCAAGAAGTAGAAGAGAACTGCCCTCGCTATCCACTGGGTAGAAGGACACCTTCTCGAAAATCTTCTCTTTCTTTCCTTCCTCATAACGGAAGATATCCATGTATTTGAAAGGATCTTCTCTCAGAGCTTTCGTATAAATCAACGAACCTTCTAGCCATATGATCGAGGTTATCAATTCATCTTCGAATTCATCCAGAACCTGTGTACTTTCAACATCGAGTACCTTCACAACGTTTTTTGGAGAATCTTTAAAACCTTCTTCATTGAACCACACAGGGATCTCTTTCTCAAAGAACAAATCTTCATCCTCCCTCCTCCGAACGGTGAGTAATGCCAGAATCCTGGAGTCTCTCCAGGAAGTTTGCAATATGTTCTTTCCTGTGAATATTTTTTTCGAGGACATAGTCGCCAGATCCAACACATGGAGCTCTTCTTCCTTACTCTCTTCGTTTTTTCTCATAAAAAGAAGCTTCTTACCATCTGGAGAGAATGAAAGAAGAGAAGCGTTCTCTAGGAAATACCTTGCACCTCTTTTTTCCAAGCTCTCCAGAACCACACTGTTTTCGTATTTATTCTTTTCGATGTTCACTTTGTTCAATGTGTAAGAGACCATATCCCCAGATGGAGATATCTTTACGGAGGTTACATAGGTGAATTTGGAAAAATCTTCTGGTTTCCACACCACTTTTTCATTCCCCCTTATCGAGTGTCGCTGAAAGTATTATACACATTTTGCTAGGATGTAGGGGATGGAGTATTTAACATTACATCCTGTATCACATACCCTGCCTTATACTCTTTCGATGTTCGACGTTCGATATACGGTGTTTAATGCTCAGTTATTCATCGATGATCTTCGATCATTAAACGCCGATCATCGAACCAGAAATAGAGATTTACTTATTTGTAAAGTTCGCATATTCTTTAATTCCGTTGACAGTACTATGAGTGTGGTGTAGAATAAAACTTCGGTTTAGTGCTCTAAATATAAGGAGGAGGATCTGAATGCCCACTATAAACCAGCTGATAAGATATGGAAGAAAACCAAAAACAAAGAAATCGAAAGCACCAGCCCTTCAGGGGCACCCTCAGAAGAGAGGTGTGTGTATAAGGGTTTCGACAATGACACCCAAGAAGCCGAACTCTGCTTTGAGAAAGATCGCGAGGGTCAGACTCTCAAATGGAATAGAAGTGACAGCTTACATTCCAGGTATTGGTCATAACCTTCAAGAGCATTCCGTTGTTCTTGTAAGAGGTGGAAGGGTCAAGGATCTTCCGGGTGTTAGATACAAGATCATAAGAGGAGCACTGGACGCAGCAGGCGTTGAGGGAAGAAAGCAATCTAGGAGTAAATATGGAACCAAGAGGCCAAAGAAGTGAGGTGGGTATGAGTGAGACGTAGAAGGGCAGAGGTAAGACAGGTTCCACCTGATCCTCTTTACAATGACGTCCTTGTGGCAAAGCTCATAAACAAAGTTATGTGGGATGGAAAGAAATCTATAGCTCAGAAGATCGTGTACGATGCTTTCGATATTATCAAAGATAAAATGAAGAAGGACCCTCTTGAGGTTTTTAAACAAGCTGTTGAGAATGTAAAACCCGTTCTTGAAGTGAGGCCAAGAAGGGTTGGGGGAGCAACTTATCAGGTTCCAATAGAAGTTCAGGAGCCAAGAAGAACCTCTTTGGCTCTCAGATGGATAGTCGCTGCCGCACGTGCAAGAAAAGGAAAACCCATGAAGGTGAAACTTGCAGAAGAGATCATGAACGCTTACAACAACACGGGAACGGCTATAAAGAAGAAGGAAGATGTTCACAGAATGGCAGAGGCTAACAGGGCTTTCGCACATTACAGGTGGTGAGGTGAATTATGAGAGAGATCAAAGCACGTTATGTGCCACTCGATAAGATAAGAAACATAGGAATAATGGCTCATATAGATGCGGGCAAAACAACCACAACCGAAAGAATACTCTATTACACTGGAAGAACGCATTACCTCGGAAACGTCGATGAGGGAACGGCCACGATGGATTGGATGGTTCAAGAGAAAGAGAGGGGAATAACGATAACAGCAGCTGCTACTACATGTTTTTGGAAGGATCACAGAATCAACATTATTGATACGCCCGGGCACGTGGACTTTACAGCTGAGGTTGAAAGGTCGCTTCGCGTGCTCGATGGAGCCATCGCTATATTCGATGCCACCGCCGGTGTTGAAACTCAATCTGAAACGGTATGGAGACAGGCTGATAAATATGGAGTTCCCCGAATAGCCTTTATGAACAAGATGGATAAGATAGGGGCAGATTTTGATATGGCCGTCAAAAGTCTTGTGGATAAACTTGAAGCGAATCCTTTACCCCTCCAGATTCCCATAGGTTATGAAAGAGATTTCAAAGGGGTTGTGGATATAGTCCTGAAGAAAGCGATATATTGGGTGAGTGAAGATGGTAGTGAATATGTCTATGAGGATATACCAGAGTATCTTCTGGATGAAGTCGAGGAAAGATGGGAAGAGATCGTTGCTCAGATTTCAGAGATAGATGAGGGTATCCTTGAACTCTACCTTGAGGAAAAGGAGATACCTGTTGAGAGAATCAAGGAAGCTATAAGGAAGGGAACGATAGAGGGAAAATTCGTACCAGTTCTTTGTGGAGCCGCTGCTAGGAATAAAGGTATACAACCACTCTTAGATGCTATCGTTGATTATCTCCCTTCCCCTTTGGATATGCCACCTGTTAAAGGGTGGGATCCAAAGACAGGGGAGGAAAAGATCAGAAAACCCATGGAGAATGAACCATTCTCGGCTCTTGTCTTCAAGATACAGGTTGATCCTTACATAGGGAAACTGACTTACTTCAGAGTTTATTCCGGAAAATTGAACAAGGGAAGCTACGTCATCAACACGACGAAAGGCATTCGGGAGAGAATATCCAGGATAGTTTTCATGCATGCTGACAAAAGAGAAGACGTTGATTACGTGAGAGCAGGTGATATAGCAGCGGCAATTGGGCTGAAAAATTCTCAAACAGGGGATACTCTTTGCAGTTCGGAAGATCATATCATTCTTGAAAAAATGGAATTTCCAGAACCTGTCATATCTGTCGCAATAGAGCCTCTGACGAAGGCGGACGAGGATAGACTCATCAAAGCTCTAAGAGCTCTTGAAGAGGAGGATCCTACTTTAAGGGTGAAAGTCGATAAGGAGACGGGTGAAACGATCATATCCGGTATGGGAGAGTTACATCTTGAAATAATAGTTGATAGGTTGAAAAGAGAATTCGGTGTTGGCGTTAGAGTTGGTCATCCACAGGTCTCCTACAGGGAAACCATAAGAAAAACTGTAGAAGCTGAAGGAAAGTACATAAAACAAACAGGTGGTAGAGGTCAATACGGTCACGTCGTTATGAGATTTGAACCTATAAGCCTTGAAAAACATTTCGAGTTCGAAGACAGAACAACTGGCGGAGTTATTCCAAAAGAATACATCCCAGCAGTAGAAGAAGGAGTAAAAGAAGCCATGATGTTCGGCATACTTGCAGGTTATCCAATGGTTGGAATAAAGGCGATTCTTCTTGACGGCTCTTACCACGAAGTGGATTCATCCGAGATGGCCTTCAAAATAGCGGCTTCTATAGCTTTTAAGGAAGCTATGAGAAAGGCGGATCCTGTTCTCCTGGAGCCAGTTATGAAGATCGAGATCACGACTCCAGAGGAATTTCTAGGAAACGTGGTATCTGACTTGAATTCCAGAAGGGCCAAGATCGATACCATGGAATCCAGAGGAAAGATGAGGGTTATCATAGCCTACGCTCCTCTTTCCGAATTGTTTGGGTACGCTACAGCCCTGAGATCCCTGAGTCAGGGAAAGGCAACGTATATGATGCAATTTTCCCACTATCAGGAGGTTCCAGAAAGAATCCTCGAAAGAATCATAAAGTATGTTTAAATAAGGTGTTAGGAGGAGGGAGAACGGATGGCAAAGGAAAAATTTGTTAGGAAGAAAACCCACGTTAACGTCGGAACCATCGGACACATCGACCATGGAAAAACAACGTTGACCGCTGCAATCACAAAATACCTTTCTTTCAAAGGATTGGCACAATTCATACCTTTTGAACAGATCGATAAAGCACCTGAGGAAAAGGCAAGAGGTATTACGATCAACATCACTCACGTTGAGTATGAAACTGAGAAGAGACATTACGCTCATATCGATTGTCCAGGACACGCTGACTACATCAAAAACATGATCACAGGTGCTGCTCAGATGGATGGTGCGATTTTGGTGGTCGCTGCAACAGATGGCCCCATGCCTCAGACAAGGGAGCACGTTCTCCTGGCAAGGCAGGTTAACGTCCCTTACATTGTGGTTTTCTTAAATAAAACCGATATGGTAGACGATCCTGAACTGATAGACCTCGTGGAAATGGAGGTAAGGGATCTTCTCAACAAATACGAATTTCCAGGAGACGATGTTCCCGTCATCCGGGGATCCGCACTTAAGGCTCTTGAGGGGCCCGATAATCCTGATGACCCAGTTTACGAACCTGTAAAAGAGTTGCTCGATGCTCTGGACAATTACATTCCAGAACCTGTGAGGGAAGTGGACAAACCATTCCTTATGCCCATAGAAGACGTTTTCTCCATAACTGGTAGGGGAACAGTCGTGACCGGCAGGATCGAAAGAGGAAGAATTAAACCTGGAGATGAGGTCGAAATAGTTGGTCTCACCGATGAGGTTAGAAAGACCGTTGTGACGAGTGTTGAAATGTTCAGGAAAGAGCTTGACGAAGGAATCGCTGGTGATAACGTTGGTTGTCTTTTAAGAGGTATCGAAAAGGATGAGGTTGAAAGGGGTCAAGTCTTAGCAGCTCCTGGTAGCATACATCCTCATACCGTTTTCAAAGCTCAGGTTTACGTTTTGAAAAAGGAAGAAGGGGGAAGACACACACCATTCATGAAAGGATACAAACCTCAGTTCTACATAAGAACCGCCGATGTCACAGGAGAGATAGCCGACCTTCCAGAAGGTGTCGAAATGGTTATGCCCGGTGACAACGTGGAAATAACTGTGAAATTGATCTACCCAGTGGCTATAGATAAAGGGATGAGATTTGCTATAAGAGAGGGAGGAAGAACCGTCGGTGCCGGTGTTGTGACGGAGATAATAGAATGAGGGGAGCGAACCCGCTCCCCCTTCTCACAAGAGGGAGGGTGCAGATGTCATGCCAGGTCAAAAGATAAGGATAAAGTTGAAGGCGTACGATCACAAGATACTGGATGAATCTGCTAAGAAAATTGTTGATGTTGCCAAATCGACGAACGCTAAGGTTTCAGGCCCCGTTCCTCTTCCAACGGAGAGGACTCTTTATTGTGTTTTGAGATCTCCTATGAAGCATAAAGATTCAAGGGAGCATTTTGAGAAGGTCGTTCATAAAAGGCTTATAGATATCATAGATCCTTCTCCAAAAACGATCGATGCTTTGATGAGGATAAACCTTCCAGCTGGGGTCGACGTTGAGATCAAATTGTAATCGGAGGTGTTTTTGATGAAAATGATTATCGGCAGAAAAGTGGGGATGACACAGATTTTCAAGGATAATAAAGCCATACCCGTTACGGTCATCAAAGCTGGCCCTTGTGTTGTCGTTCAGAAGAAAACAGTTGAAACGGATGGTTACAACGCCCTTCAACTTGGTTTCGAGGAGATTCCTGAGAAAAAGGTTAACAAACCCCTTCTTGGACACTTTAAAAAGTTCGGGGTGAAACCCTTCAGAATTTTGAAAGAGTTTCGGGTGGAAAACGTTGATGAATTCGAAATAGGTCAGGAGATAAACGTTTCCATGTTCAAAGAAGGAGACATCGTGGATGTCACAGGATGGTCCAAAGGAAGAGGATTTGCCGGTGCCATGAAGAGATGGGGATTCAGAGGCGGTCCGAAATCTCATGGTTCCAAGTTCCATAGACAATTGGGATCTGTCGGTCAGCATACAGAACCTGCTAAGATCTGGAAAGGAAAGAAGATGCCAGGTCGTTATGGAAATGAGAGAGTCACGATCAGGAATTTAGAAGTTGTAGAAGTGGACACGGAAAACAACCTTTTAGTTGTTAGAGGCGGCGTTCCGGGAGCGAGGGGTGGACTCCTTCTCATAAGGAGTGCCAAGGCCCCGAAAAAGAAGAACAAGGAGGAGTAATCCATGGCTCGCGTGGAAATGCTGAACATTAAAGGTGAGAAGATAGGTGTAATAGACTTGAAAGATGAGATTTTCAACATAGAGCCTCATCTCGATGTGATGTGGAGATACGTTGATATGCAACTCTCAAACAGAAGAGCGGGAACAGCCTCCACCAAGACTCGTGGAGAAGTTAGAGGTGGAGGAAGGAAACCGTGGCCTCAAAAACA
>Ga0190313_1000932_pt1 | contig 16388 bp, 12 predicted proteins | sample 4870071011_MG_FD_169989 | JGI IMG/M metagenome (GOLD analysis project Ga0190313, IMG submission 169989) | Hydrothermal vent sediment bacterial communities from Southern Trench, Guaymas Basin, Mexico - 4870-07-10-11_MG | ecosystem: Environmental > Aquatic > Marine > Hydrothermal vents > Sediment ...
GAAGAGACTTTACTTTTCCAGATATTTCAAAATTTTATTGATAATGCCGTAAAATATATGGATAAAGAAAAAGGAGAGATTAATGTCAGCTGCATTGAAAAGGAGACTGTCTGGCAATTTTGTATGGGAGATAACGGCCCTGGAATAGAGAAAAAATATCAGAAAAAGGTGTTTAAAATGTTTCAGACCTTAAAGCCAAAGGATGAAACCGACAGCACAGGAATCGGCCTTGCCCTTATACAAAAAATAATTAACAAGTGGGGTGGAGAGATATGGCTGGAATCTGCAGCAGGTGAGGGGAGCAGGTTTTTTTTTACAATACCCAAAAAAGGAAGGGTAAAATGAAAAATAATAATCCGATATTACTCCTTGAAGATGATCAAATTGATGTGATGAGTATTAAGCGGGCATTGAAAAAACTTAAAATAATCAACCCCCTTGTAGTCTGTGGAAATGGCGAAGAAGGTGTTAAATATTTAAATAATGCTGCCTTTAAAAGACCGTGCCTTATTCTTTTGGATATTAATATGCCCAGGATGAACGGGCTGGAATTTTTAAAAATTATTAAACAGGATGCCCGTCTTAAATTGTTGCCGGTTGTGGTCTTTACATCGTCAAAAGAGGAGCAGGATAAGCTTGAAAGTTTTGGTCTGGGTATAGCCGGATATATTATTAAGCCTGCTGACCCCAGGTCGTTTACAGATGTCTTGCACGTCATTGATATTTACTGGACATTGAGTGAACAGCCATAAATCATGTGATTTTATGAATAATAAAAGCTCATCACAGCCAAAGGAGGTTGCTAAACCGATTCAGCGCCGCCTGATGGTTCCGCTGTTTTTAATAATGATGATTCTGGTTTCAGGTTTCGGATTTATTATTATGATTCAGCAGCGCAACAGATTAAATGAATCCAGCCGACTGCTTATGAATGAGGCTTCAGGAGCCTTTTCCCGGCTACTTGGGGAACAATCCAGGGCAATGATAACGATTCAGGGAGTACTTTTAAAAAACAGGGAATTGCAAAGAATGCTAAAAGCCCGTGACCGGCAGGGTCTGCTGGCTGCTTATAACCCTCTTTTTACTCAACTCCACGCTACATACGGTATTACTCATTTTTATTTTCAAAGTCCCGACCGTGTAAACATTCTGCGTATCCATAGCGCAAAAATGTATGGCGACACTGTCAACCGTTTCTCCACCCTTGAGGCCGAGATGATCGGCAAAGCTGCCTGGGGCATTGAACTGGGGCCTTTGGGTACCTTTACCCTAAGAACAGTAAGCCCGATTTTTGATAATGGAACCCTCATCGGTTATCTTGAACTGGGCAAGGAGATTGAGGATATTCTGGAAAATATTCACCAGTATTTAAATGTTGAACTGGCAGTGGTCATTAAAAAAAAATTTCTTAAACAGGAAAAATGGGAATCAGGGATGAAAATGCTTGGCCGTGAAGGTAACTGGAACCGCTATACTGAAGAAGTGCTGATTTATTCGACACTCCTTTGTCTCCCTGGACAAATCGAGACTTTTATCAATGGCTCCAGCCATGTTCACAATACTTCGTCGGTTATAAAGTCATCCGACGGTAAGACCTGGCATTTTTTCACCACACCCTTGTCTGATGCAGGGGGAGTAGCCGTGGGTGACATGGTTGTCATGAATAATATTACCGAAATAAAAAGGGGGGCGCAGCGGCTGTTAATCAGCATAGGCTCAGGCACAATAATACTGCTGAGCCTGCTTCTTTTATTTATTTTTAACCTGCTGGGGCGCACAGACATAAGCATTTTAAATCAGCAGGCTGAGTTGAAAGCTGCTGGCGCAAATATGAAAATTCTCCTCTCTGCTGTCCCTGCCTTTATCTGTTTTAAAAATTCCAGGCTGGATTATATCGCGGTAAACAAGGCTTTCGCCGACATGCTTGGAGTCACACCCGAGGAGATGATAGGTAAAAATGCTTTTGATTTTTTCCCAAAAGAGGAGGCAGAAGTCCACCATAGAGACGATGCAAAAATAATCAGAACAGGTCTGGGGTTAATTAATCATGAAACCTGCGTTATAGATAAAAAAGGGAATATCTTGTGGGTGGAAATAAATAAACGTGGGATATGTGACAGTAAGGGGGATATTGTCGGCCTTGTTGTAATGGCCATGGATATCACCGACCGCAAGCTTGCTGAGGAAAAAATCCTGGAGGCCAACAAACAACTGGAGCGTGAAACTAAAAGATCCAATGAAATGGCAGAAAAAGCAAAAATCGCCAGTGAGGCTAAGGGTGATTTTCTGGCCAATATGAGCCATGAGATCAGAACCCCCATGAATGGTGTGATCGGCCTGACAGGATTGCTTCTCGACACAGACCTTGATGATACACAGCGTCAATATGCAAAGAGAATAGAAGAGAGCGGAGAATCACTTTTATTACTGATTGATGATATTCTTGATTTTTCAAAAATCGAAGCCGGTAAGCTGGATATAGAAGAGATTGATTTTGACGTAAGAACCCTGATGGACGATTTTGCTGCCGCAATGGTATTTCGTGCAGAAGAAAAAGGTCTTGAATTTATTAGCTTCACAGAACCTGATGTGCCGAGCTTTGTCATGGGAGACCCCGGAAGGCTCAAGCAAATCCTGACTAATTTAACAGGAAATGCTGTAAAATTTACGCAAAAAGGTGAGGTCGCAGTTTTATGCCGCCTGGAAGAGGAATCAGAGGCTTCCTGCAGGCTTTATTTTGCTGTTCGTGATACAGGAATTGGTATATTAAAGGAGAAACAGAGTAAGCTTTTCAATAAATTTACCCAGGCAGATAGTTCCACAACCAGGGAATATGGCGGAACCGGCCTGGGGCTTGCCATATCAAAACAATTACTATTACTATTAGACGGTGAGATTGGTGTGGATAGTGAATACGGGAAAGGCTCAACCTTCTGGTTTACAGTGAACTTAAAGAAATCGGATAAAAAACAGGAACCCTTGAAAATAGGTGATTTAAGTAAAGCAAATATTCTTTTTATAGACGACAATAAAACAAATCGTGAAGTGGTAAAAGGGATGCTCTCTTTTCGGAATATTGAACATGCTCTTGCCCAAAGTGGAACTGATGGGCTTGATATGCTATATGAAGCCTGTAATAAAGGGACCCCCTTTGATATAGTCATACTGGATATGCAAATGCCGCAGATGGATGGTTTGGCCGTTGGAAAAGCGATAAAAAGTGATGAAAAACTAAAAAACACCCACCTTGTACTTCTAACCTCCATGGCTAATCGGGGTGATGCAGTACGATTCAAGTCTGAAGGCTTTGCTGCTTTTCTTACGAAACCTCTGCGGGAAGCAGATTTTTATGACTGCCTGGGACAGGTTATGGGGATTTCCACCAAAGCTGACATGGCAAAAGAGCTCTCTCTGATTACCCGTCACTCAATAAGTGAAAGCAGAAAAGCAAAAATACGTTTGCTCCTTGTGGAGGATAATACTACAAACCGGATTGTGGCAGAGGCAATATTAGAAAAACTCGGATACAGTTTAGATTTTGCTGTTAACGGGGAGGAAGCTCTTGAATTTCTTAAAAAAACAGATTATGACCTTGTGCTTATGGATTTGCAAATGCCTGTAATGGGTGGAATTGAAGCAACCCTGATAATACGGGAAGAGGAGCAAAAAGCTCAAACCCTAAAGCTCAAGGGGAGGCCGGACTCTTCAGTTTTTCTTTTTAAATATTTATCCCGATTAGAACATATTCCCATTGTTGCCATGACAGCAAATGCCATGAAAGGGGACCGTGAAACCTGCATGGATGCGGGAATGGATGATTATATTCCCAAACCGATTATTCCGAAGATAGTTCTTAGTGTACTTGATAAATGGTTTTTGAAAACAAATATTAAGAAATCAGGGAGTCTGGAAATAAATAATACTCAAATTTCACAATCCAAAATTCAGGACACCCCCTTGTTTGATGTAACCGGACTGATGGAACGTCTGGATAATGATAAGAAAATGGCACAAATAGTATGTAAAGGCTTTTTAGGTGACATCCCGGATCAAATCAGGATTTTAAAAGAGAATATTGAAACTGAAAATATGGAAGTGCTGATACGCCAGGCCCATACAATTAAGGGGGCAAGCGATAGTGTGGGGGGTGTTCTGTTACGCGAAGTTGCCTTTTGTATGGAAAAAGCCGGTGGAGTTGGAGATTTAAATACCATAAAAGAGGCGGTTTCGGAATTGGAAAATGAGTTTGAGCGCTTAAAGGGGGCCATGGAAAAAGAGATGCTGTGCTGATTGCAGAGAGCAGATAATTTCTGCTCTCTGCCTGTTTAAAATTTAGTTATTAAAAATCTTTAAAATCATCATCATCCATGGGGATTACTTGCGCAGGGGTTATCTCCTTTGCTTTTTGAAGGGGGATTGCCATGTTGTTTGTTTTGGTTTTAGCAGGAGAGGCTTCTCGTGCTTTGACCAAATGCGTTGCTGATCTTCTGGTTTCCGACTTGGCTTTTCCTGATCCACCTACCATCATCGCCAGGTCATTAACTATGCTTTTCATCTGTTCTGCCTGGGCATTTAACTCTTCAGAAGCGCTGGCTGATTCTTCAGCGCTGGCTGCGTTTTGCTGGACAACCTTATCCATCTCGGTTACTGCTATGTTCACCTGCCCGATTCCCTGGGACTGTTCATTGGAAGCCGCTGAAATTTCACCCACAAGTTCACCCACCTTTGAGCTGCTTTGTTCAACTTTTGAAAATTCAGCATTGGTTTTTTCTACTAGTTCAGAGCCTGACCCAACTTTTTTTACGGTCCCTTCAATTAATACTGCTGTATTTTTGGCTGCCTCTGCAGACCGAAGGGCAAGATTTCTCACCTCCTCGGCCACCACTGCAAACCCGGCACCGGCTTCACCTGCCCGTGCTGCTTCAACAGCAGCATTTAAAGCAAGGAGGTTGGTTTGAAATGCTATCTCATCAATGGTTTTCACTACCTTCTGGGTCTCTTCGCTGGCCTGGGAAATGGTTTCCATGGCTGTGGTGAGATCTGCCATGGATTCATTGGCGCATTGCACCACCTGGATTGTCTCTTTCATTAAAGAATCTGCCTGTCCGGCATTATCTGCATTCTGTTTGGTCATGGATGACATCTCTTCTAAAGAAGATGATGTCTCCTCAATGCTAGCTGCCTGCTCAGAGGCACCTTCTGCCAGGGACTGGCTGGCAGAAGCCACCTGGCTGGAAGCTGAAGCCACCTGACTTGAACCTTCTGTGAGCCCCTCAATTATACGGGTAATGGCAGAGGTTATATTTTTTATAATAAAAACAGCAACAATAATACCAATAAGAATTGCTGCAATCAGGCCTGCAATCATAATTGCTGAAGCACTGGAAAGAGAGGATGCGGTTTCCGTGGCTATTTTGTCAGTGGCGGTCATGCCTGCTCCGACCATGGTTTTACAGGCATTTATGACTTTTTGACCTGCAGCACCACGTTTTTTACCAAGCTCCTGGAGGATATTCCAGTTTCTTAAAAACTCGCTCATTGCTGTTTTATAAGCAGTACCGGCTTCTTTGATATTGTTAATTTTTTGAATATCAGCAGGAAGGCGGGTAATATTCATAAGCTTATCAAACAATGCATAGGTTTTCCCCAGATTTTTTATTGCATCATCCATTATGTCAGGATCACGCAAAGCCTGGGATTTAAAAGCCCCGATCCTGCTGGCATTACAAATGTCAATAACATCGTTTATTATGGTAATCTTGGCGTTTCGTTCTGTCATATCTATGGTTAGTTTTTTCTGCTGATCCTCAAGAAAATCACCACAGTTTTTTACATAAATACCAGCATTTTTATCCATTTCTTTCCGATATTTATTCAAAATAGATTTACGTGCTGAACCCCCTTTTCTCGATTCTGCAAGAAAGCCACCCATGGACTCTTGATACCCTTTTGCTGCTTTTTTAATATCATTTATGCGTCTGATATCATATTCAGTATGGGTGATTTGCCGAAGGTCCCCCAATACAGGGGCAGTATCATCCATTTTGCCAATAGCATTTTCCATGAGACCGTAGTTCTTAAGAGCCTGGGATTTAAAATTAGATACCCGTGCCTCAGAGCCCAGGGAAACAAGGAGGCTAACAAGCTTTATTTTATCCTGTCGTTCCTGGAGATCTTTTTTCAAAGCCTTGTTCTGGCCTGCTAAAAAGGTATTGCAATTCTCCATGTATTTTGCCGCTGATTTGTCAAGTATTTTTCTGTTTGCCGCTATTTTAGCGTTAATAGCTGCTGTCTCCAGAGACAGATCTCTATATTCAGTAACTGCCTCGGATGCAAGATCAAGCTGACCTCTTAACTTTTTTAAATGCTTTGCATTTTTTTCAAGCTCACGGCCTGTCTTAATAGCTTTTTCAACAAGCAGCAGTTCCTTTTTAGCATTTTCAAGGAATTTTTCTTCTTCTGTAAAACCGTATCCCCGCATCTCATACATCATCCGATTTGCTGCTCCGCGCAGATCAACAGCCATGATCACTTCGGGGACATATTCACCGGCAAGAATAGTGGTCTGGCTGCTGGATTTCTTCATATTAAAAACTCCAATGCTACCCAAAATACTCAAGATTACAATCAGGATCCCAAAACCCAACGCTATTTTTGCTCCCAGCGTCATATTTTTCATTTTGAATTCTCCCTGTATGGTTTCATTAAATTATTTTGGTTTAATCAGGTTATACCTGTTGCCGTACGTATTAGCTGAATAGTTAGATTAATTTTACGTTCGCTTTAATAACACCTGGCAGCCTGGTATATAAAAAGCGGCCGGCTATGCCGCATTTTCAAGGATTGAAATCTCTTCGATACTCAGCACCTGGTCAATATCAAGAAGAATTTTTACACGGCCTTCCATTTTGGCCATTCCTAAAATATAATCCGTGTTCAGTTTTACGCCGAAGGTGGGGGTCTGTTCTATGTCTTCCCCTTTAATATTCAGTACTTCTGATACTGAATCGACCACAATGCCGATCTGAATAATTTCAGCACCCCCTTCGATTTCAACTACAATAATACATGTTCGATCTGTGTAATCCATGGCCTCAATTTTAAACCGAACCCTTAAATCGATTACAGGAATCACCTTACCCCGAAGATTAATCACCCCTTTAACAAAGGCGGGGGTCTGGGGCACCCCCGTGATGTCCATCATTCCGATGATCTCTCTAATCTTGAGGATACTTATACCATACTCCTCTTTAGCAAGAGAAAAGGTAAGGTATTTCCCCTCTCTGTCACCCATGACTTTTATTGCCTGATCCATTGTTTCTGTTAATGCTGTCATTTTCTTTTCATCTCCTTGTTATGCCTTGAAAGGCTATGAATTACATTGACAATTAACGTAAGTATGATCAATTAAAGAAGAACCAAGAGTGTTTTTTAACATATATTGCAGCATTAATAAGAAAGCAACAATTTATGAAAAGAAAATTTCATGCCCTTTGGGTATGGCTGGGGTAGGGGCAGAATCCATTTCTGCCCCTGTATCTTTGGCGGATATGGAATCCGCCCCTACGGACAGGGCGGATATGGAATCCGCCCCTACGGACAGGGCGGATATGGAATCCGCCCCTACGGTTTTCAATATCACCTAATAATTTTGATCGGTTTTGGGTGCAAATGGTGATAAAATATAATCCTGGCTGGGAATAATCATTTTTTTTCAGCCGAAAGGATCGGCGGTGGTGGATGTCCGAATTGTATCTCGCAATTTTGGCGGAGCAAACTTAGAAATTCAAGAAATTTATTCGCAATAGCGGAAAAAACAATTAAACTTTCCTATTTTCTTTCTTGCAATTTTTTAACCGGACACTGCTGATTATTTATAAGAATGAATTTAAAAAACCGGGGGAGTTGGTTATAGCTCAGTGTATTGCTGAAATTATAACCAGGTTCAAAAGTAGATATATGAAAATAAAAACCGCCAACACAATTTTATATTGCAGTAAATGGGAAGAAACAGTCCGGTTTTACAGAGAACATCTAAATTTGCCGGTCATTTTTTCAACAGACTGGTTTGTTGAGTTTTCCCTGGGTACAACGTCTCGGTTAAGTATTGCTGATGAAAAATGTGCTTCCATAAAAACCTGCAATGGAAAAGGGATTACTCTGTCACTTGAAGTGAAAAATATTGACAATGCGCGGGATTTTGCTGAAAAATCCGGATTAAAGCCAACTATGATTAAAAAGCATCCCTGGGACGCCAAAACTTTTTATCTGTTTGATCCTGAGGGGCATAGGATAGAAATCTGGCAATCATTGAATAAGGAACGGGGACGAAATAAGTTCGCAATTTTAAGTGTTGAGGCGCCTGCCTGGCAAGGCGCGAAAGTGTAGGAATATCAAGATATTGCTACGCTTTTGTAACGCAGTCAGGCAGGATGGATCGACGCTTAAAATACCAAGTTATTTCGTCCTCGTTCCTAAGCATCTATAGCTTCAGAATTAATCAAGTTTAAAGTAGGGACAGTCCTGGCGAATACATTCTTTATTTTTCCCCTGTTGCCGACATTGAAGACTACCCTCTCCTTTTAATTTTAACGGCAAATATTTTTCAGAAAGATCCGCCGCTACAAGAAGAGCTGTCCATGCCTCACGCTGACAGCAGCGAGCAGCTTCATATTCACTCAGTTTTTTGATTACCCCCTGGGTTATTTGCTGCAATTGTTGCCTGGGTTTAGGAGCCAAAGGACTGCTTTTAAGGATGACTCCAAAAGCTATTCCCACTGCAATGGCCGCTCCACAGATTCCCCAGAACCCGCAGGCTCCGCCGGGAACGCTTTTTCCTTTATCAATGGCGGAAAGGATCTCCTCATCTGTTACAGCTCCTCCAAGATTTTTATAAACAGCCAAAATAACACCCGGGATGGTAAAATGATGTTCGGGTCCGTGCAAAGGGAACAAGGGGTGTGCCCGCAACTGATTTAACAGGTCGATCATATCATCAGCATCCGTATGCGTGCAGATATATTTTGTAATTTCAAGCATATCGCTGCCGTGGCAAAGATCACAGACAAAGTGGCCATCTTCACAGACTGCATTGGCCTTTAAATTTTTACCGCAAAAAACACAGGATTCCTCTCTATCCTGAGTCAGGTAATGCAACGGCTTCCCACACAACATACAATCGGCCATGGATTTCGGGGAAACCTTCATGGGATACGGCGAAGATGTTTTCGCCCCCCCGCCTATTGATACATTCACGCTGGTTATTCCATCCGTTTTAAAAGAGTCGCAGCCCTTTTCTGTTTCAGGGGGAATAGAACAGGCACAGGTATTTTTTGCCTCAATATTAGATACACTTCCAGCAGAATCCAGCATGAAAATGGCAGTATCGTTATCTGCGGGATAGGGCCAGTCGGCTTCAGTGGTTTCACCCCGTAAAAGAATTTTTCCGGTATCCATGAGAACAGCCGCATAGGGCCCAGGATAAACCAGACGCTGTTTCACCTTTTCGGGAGGTTTATAAGCTGTGTAAGTGACAGAATAAAAATAGTGGCCCTGCACTTCACGGTAAAAATAACGTTTCATAATACGAATATGATGAAAACCTGTGGCTTCCAGAATCGCCATCAGATGCGGCATAATCAGAGCGCCGGAAATACATTCTCCGCGCAGCTTGGCATCATTCTGAATGGATGGCGGACAGGGCTTGTCCGTAACCACATCGGAAATACAGATCCGCCCGCCGGGTTTAAGTATGCGAAAGATTTCTGCAAAGGTCTTCCGCTTATCTTCGGACAAATTTATCACACAATTGGATATAATTATATCAACTGTCTGGTCATCCACAGGGATCTGCTCCAGATAGCCTTTTTTAAATTCAACATTCCGGTAACCCAGATTATCGGCAACAGCAGAAAGGGAAAGCCTGGCTTTGTTCAGCATATGATCCAGCATATCAACCCCCACCACATACCCTTTGGGACCCGTCAGCCGGGCAGCAATATAGCACTCCACGCCGGCCCCCGACCCTAAATCCACCACCATGTTGCCGGGCATTATTCCAACATCAAAGACAGGACTGCCGCATCCATAGGAACGGATTCTGGCGGCAACAGGAATATGCTGCAACTCAGCATCGGGATAGCAAACCGGATTAATAATATTTTCATTGTCCGACTCATCTGCGGCGGTGTAAAAATCACCAACCAGACTCCCTGTACCGGTAAAAGTCAAAACGCAATTGGAATGAGTCAGCGCCACTCCCTTTCCATTCTGAACACATTGCCCCACTTTTTCCCCCATTTTCCTTCGTATTTGGGGCCAGGGCCGGTTTTCTCCTGTTAGATCGGCTGAATCAGCCATAATCCAAAGCGCCATGCGATCATACAAGGATACATAGGGGTCATGCCCAATAAAGGAGCCGCCGGAATAGTAACTGTGATCAATATCCCCACCACCGATAATATATTTTAAAGGATTGTTTGAAATTTTTTCGTCCTGGAGAACAGAACAGTTCCGCAAACCATTTAAAACAGGACTTAAACGCCATATTGATTCCAGACTCTCTTCTTTAATATTACCGCAGCAAACAGGGGCCTGCCCAATAAGGGCAGGCGTCGGGTAAACAGCGCCGTCCGGACCGACGGCCAGAGAAGACCAGCCTGCATTACTCAAATCATATTTTGTGCCGGGCATGGAAAACACCTGCGCAGACAGATTCCGTATATTGTCAATGGTAACATGAGACTGATCAGCCTTTTTCCGGGACTCCACCAGCTTTTCAAATAAATAGTCCAAAGAGACAAAAGCCTGCTCCGTGGCCCTCCCAACCATGAACATCCACATATAATGGATGCTGGCAAAATTGTATTCAGCAGCCAGAGCCACCATATCCGGCATCTGGTGATAATTACCCGCATATATCGCCATGGACAAGGTAATTTCAATATCAACTTCGCAAAGAGCTGAAAAGCTGGCAAGGAGCCTTTGATACGTCCCCTTACCCCGGAATTTATCATTGACCTCTCCAATACCGTCAACACTTATCTGCAAGAAAAGACGATTCAGGGGAAGGGTTTTGAAAAAATCCAGGTGGTCTGGTACCAAAAGACCATTGGTCAATATCACCAGCCTGGTATCAGGATGATCCATCAATATTAATCGGCATATGTCCTGAAAATTCGGGTGAACCAATGGTTCACCCCCTGTAAGGTAATAAAGCCGGGTTCCCAGAGAATAAGAGGCCTCAACTGCTTGGGCAACGTCCCCATAAGAGAGCGTAGTTTCCGTTTTTGGTGAACAGGAAAAAAGGCAATGGGAACAGGCCAGATTGCAGCGATCTGTAATGTGCAGCCAGCATTCATCAAGGGCTTCCAGACAAAGAGAAGAAGCACGACCCTCATATGTTTCCCCAGAAGGGGAAGAAAACAACGAAAGAAACTGCGTAGCCTTTATCATCTCAGGGGAAAAATTGCCGTTGACGTTTTTACCGAAAACCGCCCCTTTTTCTTTTTTTATAATCTCCTGAAGAAGTCGATCCCCGGCAGTGTTGGGGACCACCCAGTCTGGAGTATCCCTCCGGACATATATCGGTGTTTTGTCATATTCCAGTCGCGTCCATTGCGACAAATTGCTGATTGTCATTGCATCCTTATATATAGACTTTTGCAGTGGTGTCTGATTTAGAGAATTCCAAGAAAAAAATACTTAAAAGTTTAATTGTTTTTCCGCTATTGGTAAACATTTATTTGTAGCTACTCAACTATTTAACGATATCTGCAGAAACTATAGTTATCAATTGTTTTGAGTAGATTATCAGTGGAACTTTCTAATCAATGGGAAATATGGGGGTGGGTGTGGAGATGTGCATGCATTTTATCATACATAGAGAGTTTACCATTATTAATAACGTATATTTTATTGGTGAGATCGGCCATGAAATCTTTTTCGTGTGAAATTAATATATAGGGAATATTAAGATCCTTTAAGATACCGGCAAGCTTTTTTTTTGTCCCGTCATCAAGCCCGGAACTTGGCTCATCAAGCAGGAGAGTTTCCGGCCCCATGGCCAATACTGTTGCAAGGGAGACCAGCTTTTTTTCACCCCCTGAAAGCTTATGGGTTATCCGATTTTCAAAGCCGGAAAGCCCAAGATAATCAAGGGTTTTTCTCGCAATCATTATGGCCTCATCCTTTTTTTTATTAAGGTTCAAGGGGCCAAAAGCCACGTCTTCCAATACCGTTGGGCAAAAGAGCTGATCATCCGCATCCTGGAAAAGAAATCCTATTTTATGGTAGATATTTCTAAAATCTTTTTTTTTAGTTAAAGCTTCACCAAAAACTTCAATTTTCCCTGATAAAGGTTTTAACAGACCCATAATTATATGAAGCAGAGTGGTTTTTCCACTTCCATTGGACCCAAGGAGACCTACCCTGTCCCCCTTATGGAGCTTCAGATTAAGGTTATCAAGAACAATTTTCTGCCCGGGATATCCAAAGGTAATTCCTTCAAGGTTTATGATCGGTTGATTATTATCCATAGGTTAAAAAATAAAGTAACTATTCAGCGAATATGTATAGATTCAGGTATAATCTGATTAAATTATGAAAAACTCACGTCTAAGAGGTCGTAAAAAAAGAACCTGTCACAAATATAAGTTTAAAATTAAAATATAGTACAAACCTCGTTAAATGGTCAAATAATTAATTTAACGGTATCTGCGGCAACCACTCTGTAATCAATAAAAAAAGTATACAAAGCAGCATAAATGCTGACCATACCCAATCTTTCCAGGAAATGGAAAACCCGTGAAGAGAATAGAATTTTCCTTTAAAACCGCGGCATTCCATAGCCTGATGCACCCTTGTGGCACGTTCAGATGCCCTTACAAAAAGCATTCCCACAATATAGGCATATGTTTTATATGTATGCATATTTGTTCCAGGCCGAAAACTGCGAATTTTTGCAGCCCGGATAATTCTCTGATATTCATATTCAATCACAAATATATACCGATATGTAAGAAGCAGGAGATGAACCATCTTCTCCGGAACTTTAAGGCGTGCCAGGGAGTGACCCATGGTGGCAAGATTCATGGTGGCAACCATGGCTATAAATCCCAGTAAAATAATATTTGCCTTTAGGGTAATTTGCAAAGACAGGATTACGCCAGGTCTTGTAAAGGTGATCCGCCCCAGGCGGTATAAGGGCTCCCCCTCGATGGTAAGGGGTAATACAAGCCACAGAAGAAAAAGGAAGCCCCATATTACTCCCAATCTTTTAATAACGTCCCAAAAGTTTAGCCGCGCTAAAATAATAAGCAGAAAAGATAAAAGCAGGGCATAATTCATTACGGAAAACTGAGTGGCAAGTGCAACTGTAAAAGAAAATATTGCTGCAAATATGAGCCGCAGCCTTGGATCAATCCCATGCATTATGGAATTTCCCGATGCAAAGGTTTCATTAATCATTGTTTACCGGAGCCACTCTTTTTCTGGATGATATGTAGGATGCAACACCAGCTAGCCCGAAAATATAACCGATACCGCTAAAGATATCATGAACATCCAGACCTTTTTCCCTATCCTCAATCAGTATTCTCATAATCGGTTTTAACTTTTTATCAAGGGCTTTTTCAATCATAATTTCAATTTTTTTTTCGTTGAAAGAAGAAGCGGAAAGTTTTAATTCTCTTTTTTGCTCTAAAACGCCTATTTTATGTAGATCCTCTTTTTTTTCTTTATTATTCCCAGGGAGGTTTTCGATTTCGCTTAAAGGGATTGCCCAGGAATTTCCATGGCCCATCCCGGCATCAAGAACAATATTTAAATCTGTTTTTTCAGGAATTTTGAAAAAAAACTCTCCGTTCTTATCTGTTTTCCCTTTAAGAAGCTGTCTTTCCTTTGAATCATAAACAATAATTTTACCGTTTATTACTTTTTTTCCTCCACTGAATTTACTTTCAGTATAAACAGTATCCCCTTCAACATAAGCAAATATCATTACCTTATGTGCCAGGGCGATATCAAAGATAAACAGGGTGGCGACCACCGAAAAAACAAACATAAAATATACTTTTTTTAGCATAATCAAAAGCTCGTCAATTTTGTGCAGCAAGTAAATTATCAATAAATTCAGGGTTGATTTTAGCTTTGGTCGCCAGAACTGAGCTATGGTAAAATTTAAAAACCTCTGGTTGTTTGAGCGCAGCGAGTTTAAGAAGTTTTTAAATTTTATTATAGCTATTCAGCGAATATGTACGGCAGCAGTTTTAATCTGATTAAACCACGAATAACCTAGTGTTGATAAACCATTTTGGCTGAAAATCCCGGGAGAAGCTCGGGCTGAACTTTTTTAAGAAAAGCTATGCAGGAAACAGTAATAACCCCTTCGATTATCATGACCGGCAAATTAGCAAATATCACTGCAACTGCAATTTCAAAAAACCCTTTCTCAGTAAACATCAAGGCAACGCCAACCAAGATTCCGGCCAAAAAAACTGATAAAAAACCACAGGCAAAGCCTGAGATATTAGCAGCAAAAGATTCTTTTAAAATAATATTTCTAAAAAGATAATAACATATAATGGCAGGTGTGGCCATAATTACCGTGTTTACACCCAGGGTAGTGATTCCTCCAAACTGAAAAAACATTCCCTGAAGCAGAAGGGCAATCAGAATAGCAGGAACAGCAGCCCAACCGAGCAAAATGCCCATGAGACCGTTTAAGACAAGATGGGTACTCGAAGGACCAATGGGGACATGAACCAGGGATGCCACAAAAAAAGCTGCTGATAGAATTGCTACCTGGGGCATTTTGTCATAATCGATCTGTTTAAGACCTATGTAAGTGCCTGCAGCACTTAAGGCCATCCCTGATGCCAGGACACCCCCGGATAAAATACCTTCAGAAATATGCATCTAAAACCCCCTTTATTTGATTCCCAAATCCTGAAATTCAACCCAGATTACTGCGCCGAGCTCCACATCTTTTTCCGTGCCATTATGCTCTATTTTATAATCTGCGCTGTTTAAAGCAGCAAATCCCCACCATCCAGCCATGGGAGCCGCATATGTGAAGAGACCGTTTGCATCGGTCTTTATTGTCTGGGTCACCATGTAGTCTGTGGGGGGATTCATTTTTCCAGACTCGTTATAATATTCCACTTCGACTTCGGAAAAAGGGACCGGTTTTGAATCCAATAGAACAGTCCCCTGAAAAACATTTCCAACATACAGCCCAAAAGGTTTTGACAAAGGAACAATTTCAGTTTTCAACCCTGTTTTCCTATCCCAGCCTTCGTCATCACCAAAAGCTGCAACCACGGTCTTTGTATAATGTATTATGAAACAATCTTCAGCAGGTTCCCAATATGGAACAGGTTCCATATAAAACATATAAGCCCCTGGTCTTTTAATTTTATAATCGGCCTGCCATGCTTTATTGCCCATCACGTCTATTTTTTTAAGATCAGACGCAAGATCCTTTTTTATTCCATTGACCATAACTCCAAAAATATTTGGTTTCACAAGCTCCATACCAATACGCTCACAAGGATGAGAAAACGAAAGATCAATTTTTATATTTTTTACATCATTTTTCATAACCATGGAATCCGAAGGGATTACCATGCCAAAATGCGCATAAGCTTGAAATGGAAAAATAAAAAAGAATAGAACAAGCAGGAGCATTCCAGTATTAAATTTTATATTTTTTTTACCCATAATTTCATTCCCCCTTTTTAACAAAAAAAAGCCACGAAACAAAAATGCCTGCACAGCATTAATACCTTCGTGGCTTGTTTAAATAATATACTATATGCTTTGAACTCTTTTTGTAAATTTTACCAGCAGACTTCTGCCTGCATTATTATTAATCTATTATATACGTCGGCAAAAGTCAATTCTTTTCCATGGATAAAAAAAAGCCATAAAAAATTTTCCCATTAGCCATGGCAATGTGCCATTTTAAAAAAATCTCTCCAAATATGAAATATTTTTTTGACAGAAATCGAACGCTAAAGTGCTAAAATTAATAATAGCACGAAGATGCCGAAAATGGTTATTAATAAATTAATTATTTGCCAAATAGCTTACAAATAATGTTGATATAAATTTTATCTATTGATATTATATTATACCAAAAGGGGCGGGTTTTCAACTTCCAGGGAGCATGATTCATTAAAGGAGTTTTTTTAACTAAAGGGGTGCCTTGAAAAATTAGAATTTTCGCCTGAGGACAAGGAGCGCGAAAATCAAAAAGTGCGGCATACAAGGGTATGTGAGCATTTTTTATTTTCAATGCGACACCGTAATCTGGTGAAAAGGCATTTTTTCAAGATGCCGTAAACAAGGGGGGTGTAATTATGAAAGCTGGAATTATTTTTACAGGT
>Ga0190313_1000933_pt1 | contig 16380 bp, 17 predicted proteins | sample 4870071011_MG_FD_169989 | JGI IMG/M metagenome (GOLD analysis project Ga0190313, IMG submission 169989) | Hydrothermal vent sediment bacterial communities from Southern Trench, Guaymas Basin, Mexico - 4870-07-10-11_MG | ecosystem: Environmental > Aquatic > Marine > Hydrothermal vents > Sediment ...
TTGCTCGTACTTAGCCCAGTTTATTTTCAGTTTTCTTTTCCGTGGCATGGTTTAACATTCTCCTTCTGACTTAAAAACTTCACCCCTGATTTTGCTCCAAACCTCATATATCCGAAAGGTTTATAACGGTTAATATATCTATCGATATATCGAGGTGAAGAACATTGGAGCGACCAAAGTTTAAAGGACATCTCAAGTTGCTCGTGCTTCATCTGCTAAGCAAGAAACCAATGCATGGGTATGCTATAATGAAGGGACTTGAAGAAGAGTTTGGGATTCCAACTCCAAGTGCTGGGGTGATATATCCAATCCTATTCAGCCTGAAGCGCGCTGCACTTATTGAAACGGTAGGAACCGGACAGAGGGAGAAAAAGATCTACAAAATAACAGAAGATGGTGTGAGATATCTAAAAGAGCATGAAGAAGAACTAAGAGAGGCAATCAAACTCGCAAGAATTTATAGGGAATTTTCTGAAATGGGAGGGAAAGAGCTTAGAGAAGCCTTTAAGTTGATTTTTGACAACTTTGACAACCTTACAGAAAAGCAGAGGGAAGAGCTTTCTAAGATAATGAGGGAGTTTGCAAAGAGAATTAAGTTCATCGTTGAGTTTGGTGATTCATATGAGTGAAACAAAAAGCTGGAAAGAATATTATGAGTATATGAAGCAAAAAGCCCCGTTGACAATTTACTACCCAATATGTGGCGGAGGGGAGGAGTGCATAACTGCCTGCCCCTATGGCGAAAAATTTGGAGTGTTGAGCCTATGAAGGTTTCCCTCTTTGGTTTCAATGAAAAAGCCCGTCTGAGGCCGGTTATGAAAAATCCAGAGCTATGTAAAGAGTGCTATTTATGCGTTGAAGCCTGCCCAACGGGCGCGCTGAGACCTAAAGATAAGCCAGTTAGGCATCCATTCTTAACTCTCATTTACAACACCCTAAAGCTTCCGTTTAAGAAGAAATATTCGCCCCAGAACATGTTGAGAAGTTCAGGCGCAACAATGGGAGGTGAATAAGATGGAATATGCAATAACAGCTAACAACCTTGTTAAAAAATATGGAGATTTCACGGCTGTTAAAGGAGTGTCATTTAAAGTCAAGAAAGGGGAGATATTTGCTTTCTTAGGCCCCAACGGTGCTGGAAAGACCACAACAATTCACATGCTTGTTACACTGCTTAAGCCAACCTCAGGAAATGCCACCGTTGCTGGATATGACATAATCAAAGAATCTCACGAAGTTAGGAAAAAGATTGGAATAGTTTTTCAGGATCCAAGCTTGGATAGAGAGCTAACAGCTTACGAAAATATGTACATTCATGGGAAGATTTACGGACTCACTGGAGACAAACTGAAGAAAAGGATTATGGAAATGCTAAAATTTGTTGAGCTTGAGGAGTTTAAAGACAGACAGGTAAAGTTTTTCAGTGGTGGAATGCAGAGGAGGCTTGAAATTGCGAGGGCTTTGATCCATGAACCAGAAATCCTCTTCTTGGACGAGCCAACGATAGGATTAGATCCACAGACAAGGGCTCACATCTGGGAGTACATAAAGAGAATGAAAGAGGAGCATGAGATGACGATTTTCCTAACAACGCACTACATGGATGAAGCAGAGCAGTTAGCTGACAGGATAGCAATCATTGACCATGGAAAAATCATAGCGGAGGGGACATCTGAAGAGCTCAAAAAGCTCGTTGGAAATGATGTCATTTACATCAGAATAGCGAATGGAAAAGAAGGGATAAAATGCCTAAAGGCTGATTTCATAAGAGGCTGTAAGGTTCTTCCTAACGGAAGGGTTAGGCTTGAGGTTATGAATGCTGCTGAAGCTCTGCCAAAGCTCTTTGAGCTTGCCCAGCAAAATAACATCAAAATCTTGGAGGTTACATACCACAGGCCGACACTCAACGATGTGTTCTTGTATCTAACGGGTAGAGAGCTGAGAGAAGAGAGTGCAGGCGGTTTTGATATGGCAAGAATAGCAGTCAGAAGGAGGTATATGAAATGAAGGCATTTACGACGATGGCGTATAGACAGATTAAAAGGTTCTTCAGGGCTAAATCAAGAGTCATAGGAATGTTCGTGAACCCGTTAATATGGCTCATATTCTTTGGATTGGGATGGAGCAAAGTCTTCAACTTCCCAATGGCAAGTGCACTCTTTGGGGGAGTTGACTATCTCTCCTTCCTTGCACCGGGTATAACAGCAATGACCATCTTCAACGCAAGCTTCATAGCTGGAATAAGCGTCATCTGGGACAAGCAGTTTGGATTCCTCAAAGAGATTTTAGTTGCCCCGGCATCAAGGAAGGAAGCTATAACTGGCAGAATGGTAGGTGACTCAACAATGGCAGTCCTTCAGGGATTAATAATCCTTTTATTGACATTCACCATAGCAAACAGCCTTAAGTTTTCAGGTGTGCTACCAATGATCCTCATAGGCTTCTTGCTCGCAATAGCATTCTCAAGCTTCGGCGTCAGCCTTGCATTAAGAATGACAAGCATGGAAGGGTTCCAGATGATAATGAGCTTCCTAATGCTTCCTCTGATGTTCCTCAGCGGTGCATTCTATCCAGTTGAAACAATGCCAACGTGGATGCAGTATTTAGCCTATATAAACCCGCTAACCTATGCTGTTGACGCAGCAAGGCACGTATTGATTAACACCCCAGCAACTACAGCAACAGCCTCAATGCCCGGCATGCCAACAGTTTCATTAACAAGATTCTCATTGCCAACGGATATCGGAGTTCTGGGCATATTGGCCTTGGCCTTCCTTGTGGTGGCTATGATTTCATTCGAGAGGGCAACGATTGAGTAAGGTGGGGAAGATGAACAAACAAAAACTTACAATGCTTTGTGTTGCTCTGGCTGGACTGATCTTTATTCCTTCAGTCTTTTTTAATAAGCCCCTCTTTGCATTAATTGGGGCTTTCTTTGACCACTACCTAATTAGCCTTTAAGCACCGAAACTCTTTTAAACTCTTGAACGTAGTAAGGCCTCGAAGAGGCCACTGAGGACAAACCCTTTCAAAGAGTTTCATCGTGGCCTATCCAAACGGATAGGCGACGCCGATAGGCGTCCACATTCCACGCCACCCGGCGTGGCCGTAAAAACTTTGAAAGGCGGCATCTGAACAATAACCCCGAGCCTTCCCGCTCTTGCGGGAGGTAGGGGTAATTGGCCTAAGACCGGGCCTGCGGGCTGAGCCGAAACCGGCAACGGGAGTAGGTTATGAGCCCGCAAACCTCCCCGTCAATGGCGAGTCGCTGAAACCCTCGCAAAGGGGAGGAGGTCAGTGGCTTCCACTGCCAACAGGATGGATGAAAGCAGAAAAAGAAATCAACAGAATATTCCTCAAGCTTCACGTGGTAGTGACATTGATAGCATATGTCATCTTTGTAGTGTGGCTCATCAAAGGAGCAGCGATAATTGGCTTTGCATTCCTCGAAATCTGGTGGCTGGCAGTGGCTTTTGGAGTTCTAATGAATTACTGATTTTTCTTTTTTACTTTGTCCTTAAACTTTTCATAGCTTATTCTGAAAGCTTCCAAAACCGGTAATTTTTCTCCTGCAAAAAATGTGAGCATTGCACCTCCCCCTGTTGAGATGTGGGTAATTCCTTGAATATTGTATTTATATACGCTCGCTATGCTGTGTCCTCCACCAACAATTGAGAATGCTTCGCTTTCTCCAATTGCTTTAAAGACCCCTATTGTGCCTAATGCGAATTCCTCAATTTCAAAGACACCCATAGGGCCATTTGCCACTATTATTTTTGCATCCTTTAAAATTTGGGAATATTTCTCAACAGTCCTTGATCCAATGTCAAATATCTGATACTCGTCAAACAGCCACTTTTCATCACTCAATAGGTCAATTTCGAGCCTTTCTCCTTTATAGTTAATAGCAAAGTCAACAGGAGTCCTAATGTATGGATAATATTCATCCAAAAGCTTTTCAGCCCAGTCAACAAACTTTAAAAGCCCTTTCTTTTCAAGGAACTCCACATTTGCAATACCTAAGTTGTACCCTTTAGCCAATATGAATATCTGAGCCACTAAACCACCTGTTAATATTAAATCCGCTTTTTCCTCTTTCAGTACATTCTCCGCCACCTTGAGGGAATCATCAATCTTTGCACCGCCAAGCACGTATATCTTTGGCCTTTCATCACTTTCATATGCCTTTGTTAATGCCCGAACTTCTTTTTCCATCAAGAATCCCATTGTCATAGGTCTGACTCTTGCAAAACCTACAAGAGATGGCTGAGAGCGGTGAGCGGTAGCAAATGCATCATTGACAACATAGTCCAAAAGTGGAGCAAGCTTCCTTACAAAATGGGTTCTTTCACATTCTTCAATTGGTTTTTGCTTTATCTCTTCAGCAGAAAAACGAAGATTCTCCAAAATTATGGCATCGCCAGGCTTGAGAGACTTTATCTTTTCTCTGGCATATCTGCCAAAGATGTCTTCAACATATTCAACCCTCCTGCCAATCAGTGAGCTTAGAATTTCAGCATGTTGCTCTGTTGTGATGTAATCCTCATTATACGGCTTGCTCTGATGAGTTGCAATTACAACCTTTGCGTCATGTTCAAGGAGATAGAGTAAGGTAGGCAAAACAGCTCTAAACCTTGCATCACTTATGATTTTACCATTCTTTACGGGAGAATTTAAATCTACTCGCAGAAAAACTGTTTTGTTGTGATAATTAAAATCTGTGAGTCTGAACATTCTACCACCAAAAATATGTCAAATAAAAGCGCATTAAAAGGTTATCCTAACACCTCAAGTGATAAGAATTCAAAATTAAGTCATCAAAAGATTTTCAATTAACTTTATTGCTTCTACAATCTTAACTTCAGGCTTTTCTTCACTTTTCGGCAACTCCAAGTTTATAACAAGTCTCTCTTCCCTGCCGTCTTCTTCAAGATCATATACCTCAAGCTCTTCTATATCGACATCTTCAAAGATGCTCTCAACTTCGGGGCCGATTATCTTTTTGTCATTTCCGTAAACCTCAACCCTCACAACATCATCTTTCGATGATGTTAGAACGACTATTTCATAATTTCCGACTTTTTTTGTAAATCGTATCATGCTCCCGTATCCCATGACCTCCTCCTTGAATCCAAGTCTCTTCATGGTTGCCCTTATATTATCCACCTTTGCCTTCATCTTTCTTAAGAGCCTCTCCTTAAGTTTGTAGCTTTCTTCAAGAGCCTTCTTAATACCCTCACCAGCCTTCTCGATCTCGCCCTCCCATATACCAATGATCTTCAAACCTGAAGAAGTGGATCTAAGCTCAATCTTAAGACTGTCAACATCAAAATCTCTCAGGTCATCTATTTTAAGCTCGCTAAGTCTCAAAATTTCGAATTCAATTCTTACTGTATCACCAAAGGCTTTTCCCTTAAATTTCACGGGCATCACCCAAAGGAGGGAAAGGGACAATGGTTTAAAAACTCTTCTCTTCACAATATTATAGAAAAGACAAAGAAAGAAGGAAAAAGCTCACTTTCTTCTTCTCAAGAGCAGTGGAATCAATGCCAATCCAACGAGAACCGCTGGACCACATGTTGATTTTTGAGTAGCTGTTTGGCTTGCTGTTGGGCTTGGAGATGGAGTTGTGGTGGATGTAGTTGTTGTCTTTGCGGTTGTGGTAGTTGTCTTTTTACCCATGACTTTTTCAGCAACAGCCTTGTTACCATAGAAGTCAACTGCAATTACCCTGATTGTATACTCATCTGCATTGACACCAGGAATTTGTGCAAGGAAGTAATCTCCAACGGCCTTTGTTGGTTCTGCTGGATATTTCTTAACTTCACCGTTGGCTTCAATTTCAACATATAGGTCTTTAATTCCCAAGTTATCTCTCGCCTTGAAGTAAACCTTAAATGGTTTTCCTTTTATCGGCTTCGAAGGTGACGTATAGGCAATGCTAACCTGCGGCTTTTCGGTATCCTTGCCCTTTGTAACTACAAGCTCACTGATGCCTTTCGGAACAGTGACTTCAAGAAGCATGTAGTGGTTATTACCAATCGTTCTTTCTCCCAAGACTTTGTATTTGACATTTGTAACGGTATCATCAACTTTAGCCCCTTCAGGAACGATGACCGCTATTTTGCCCGTTATCTCCTGGTATTCATTTATGAACTTGAGTGCTGTTCCCTCATCACTGTGGTGTCTGAATACCATAAACTCCTGCGGAACTGGAAGTGAGCTCAGTGGGCCAAATATCGTCCCAAACTTCTCTTTGATCATTGGAAGCTCAACCCTTCCATCATCGTAGATATACACCATTCTTGAGCCGTACCAGTTGTCCTTCTCTCTCTTGTCTGGTGCACCAGTTGCGGTTAAGGTTACAAACCAGTGCTCATTGCCATTTTTGTCAACGTAAAGCTGAACGTAATCTGCATGAACGTGTCCGCTTAAGACAAGTTTTATGTTGTACTTCTCAACATCCTCAAGGAAGCGCTTTGCAATGTCTTCGCTCGTCCTCTCAGGCCCTCCAATCCAGTACCAGCTTACAAGAGGAGCTATGGTTTCCCAGTCATCAAAGACACTAAGACCTTCAATTTTTCCACTTCTTCCCTCCGGAGTCTTATACCAGTAGGGGTGGTGAACCAAAACAATCGGTATCTTGTCTGGATTCTGCTCAAGGACTTTTTCCATCCATTCAAGCTGATCCATTGTTGGGTGTGCCGTATCTCCATCACTGTCAAGAGCAATTATGAGGAACTTGCCAATTGTGAGATAGTAATACGGTGGAGCTATGAACTTGGAGAAATATCTTGGTGGGTCGTCGTGATTTCCTTTAATTGTTATCATTGCCCTTCCAGCAGCGCTTGTTAGTTCTGCAATTTGTGAGAACAGCATGTAGCCCTTCAAGTCGCCAGCGGTATCTACAACGTCACCTGTGTTGATTATCACATCAACGGCATCATTCATTGCCCAATAGGTGTAAACACCCCATGTTGCGACATAGCTGTGAAGTGGTATTGAATCCTCGCCACATTTGAAGATGCTCCTGCAGAACTTCTCCCCAACAACGTAACCGACTTTTGCGGCACTTGTAATGTGGATATCACTTATATGAGCTATTCTGAGGACTTTTGGATACTCCTTGAGTATCCAGACACCGTTCGGAATAACCACTTCACCTTTGTTAGATTTAACAATTAGGAAATAGTCATCTGGAACAACGTCCTCTGGAATTTTAACTTGGAGTTCGTTCCCACTCTTCCCAACTATTTGTAGCTCATAGGGTCCATTGAGCACTGAGACTATTGAAAGAGCTGTTATATCAACCCCGTTTTGAACTTTCATTGTGACAGTTTCTCCTGGAAGAGCAACAACTGGAGCTCCTGGGGAAGGATACTGAAGAACGTCAAGAGGATAAATGGTTCCTGCCCTAACTGGTACTGTCTGTACTAAAGAGAGAACTATAAACATCAAAAACAAGCTTAATACCCTCTTCATAACATCACCGTAAAAAATTGTCCTTAGCAATATAAAACATTATCCTTGTGCAACCAAGGGAGAAGAAATTAGGACATTTAACACTATGAGTTCCATCTAACAGAGATTAAGGCTAATCCCATAATCTTCTCTGCAAGCTCGCTTTTTCCACCCAATTGAATGTATTCCTGATACCTCTGCCATATTTTTGAGTACAGCTTTTGAGCTACATCAACTTTATGTCTTCTTGTTGCAACAAACAGCCTTGTTAAATGAACTGCCATCTCTAATAAGACGTAATCAGCTCTGCTAAGAGGCTTTACAACTGAGGGGACTATCTCACCATAAAGCGGGACGAATTTGCATTTTAACACTTTGCTTTTTCCGAGTTCATCTTCAATTTCAGTCTCTTCAAACTCTATTTTACCTTCAACCCAGCTCAGCTTTTTGATTTTTCTGAGAGGTATTTCCTTTGCATCTTCAAACTCCGCATCAATTGGAATGTTCAGTGCAGCTTTTATTAAAAGCTCGACATCTTGTGTAATATGAATAACCCCAAAAGGATGCTCCTTAACTTCATGAAAACTCTTTCCTCCAAAAAGCCTGAAATATAAGTTATCCCCTCTCCGAACAACGCCTATTGGGGTGACATTGGACTTCGTTACCAGCAAAACCTCATATACTTTCCCTTCCTCAAATAAATCCAAAATTTCCATGCTCCCACCCCAAGAAGGAAGTTAAGAAAAGGAAGTTAAAGCTGTTTTGGCAAAACGAGAATATCATCTTTGTTTATGTAGAACGTTACTGGACCTTGAGGCCTTAAGCCCATTACGTCTTTGTCGCTTATTGTTCTTGCAATGATTCTGGTTTCTCCAAACATTCCAACGACCTCAATGAAGAATCCGTAGTATTCAATGAGGTCAACTTTACCTTCAAGCTTAACTGCATTTTCAATTGGATGCAAGCTGATGCGCTCTGGTCTGATAACAATGACAACTTTGTCGCTCTTATCAGTGTATGTTAGTCCTTCAAGTCTGAAGTGCTCAAATTCCACTGTAACCTTGTCTCCATGTCTTTCAACAACCTTTGCTGGGATTACGTTTGTCTTACCCATGAATGACGCCACAAACTCCGTTTTTGGCTTCTCATAGATTTCCCTCGGCGTTCCTACCTGCTCAACAGTTCCAACGTTCATCACAGCTATTCTGTCACTTATTGCCATTGCTTCCTCCTGGTCATGTGTAACGTAAAGCACAGTTATGCCAAGCTCACGCTGGATTCTTCTGATCTCAGAACGCATCTCAAGTCTGAGCTTTGCATCAAGATTTGAAAGAGGTTCATCGAGGAGAAGTAATTTGGGTTCAACCACTATGGCTCTTGCTATTGCAACTCTCTGCTGCTGACCACCACTGAGCTGAGTGGGATATCTGTCCTCAAAGCCCTCAAGCTTTACCAGCTGAAGTGCCCACTTGACCTTTCTCTCAATTTCTTCCTTTGGAAGCTTTCTAATCTTGAGCCCATAGGCAATGTTGTCATAAACTGTCATGTGAGGCCAAAGAGCATAGTTCTGGAACACTAAAACTGCCCCTCTTTCGCTTGAGCTTAGGTAGGTAACCTCCTGGTCATCAAAGAATATCCTCCCCTTGTCTGGAAAGTCAAGACCCGCGATGATTCTCAATGTTGTGGATTTTCCACATCCACTTGGACCGAGTAAAGTAAAGAGCTCACCATGCTTTATGTGCAAATCTATTCCTTTCAATGCCACAGTTTCTCCGAAGGTCTTAACAATATTCTCGAGCTTGACTTCAACCAACTTTCTCACCTCATGTTAATCCTATGAATGCATACCTTTGCTTGGTGATTATGTTAACCAACACAATTGAGAGTATCTGAACCGTAATTAACAGCACACCCAACGCTGCAGCAAGCTGGGCACTTCCAGCAGCTGACATCATGATGTCCTTCATGAACGCTGTAATCGGGGCATACTGCATGTTGAGTGAACCCAATGTAATGCCAACGCTTGTCTCACTCATTGAATAAACGAAGCTGAGCATTGCACCACCAAAGACGTTAAGTGATATCAGTGGCAACAAAATACCGGTTACAGTTTTCCATCTGCCCGCTCCAAGGTTCATTGAAGCCTCTTCAAGAGAAACATGGACTTGCTGAAGTCCTGCATATACAGAACGTGCTGAAAATGGCAGTCTTCTTATTGAATATGCCAGTATAAGCACGAAGGCTGGGTTGAAGTTGAAGATATTCGTTGGATCCAATGGCGTGTTGGGGAATATCTGTGAGAAGAAATAGAAGTAGCCCATTGCCACAACTATACCTGGAACAGCAATTGGAATTATGACTAAACTTTCAAGCACTGGGGTTAAGATTCCCTTGAACCTGCTGGTTGCGTATGATGATGTCACTGAGAGGAGCACGATAAGCACGACAGCAGCAGCTGAATACATGAGACTGTTTATGATATATCTCCTCACATCAGGATTGAAGAGCATCTGTTTGACGTATTCTGTGGTGAATCCTTGAGGCATCACGGTAACGCTCCACTGCTTGGAAAATGCCAATAGGACAACACCAATCTGTGGGAATATTGTAAAGAGCAACAGTGGGAGTAAAACTACATAAATGATTGCAGCTTGCCATGCTCTTGGTTTGCTGACCCTTGGCTTCCATCTTCCACCTTTACTCAGCATGGCATACTGTCTTAAGCTGACATACTTCCTAATTCCAAGGAATGCAAGCACAGCTAAGGTGAGCATTATAATTGATAATGCCGCAATTTCCGGGCTTCTCTCACCCAAACCATAGAGGAATTTGCTGAAAATCTGATAGGACATCAGTTTCTTAGCCAACGGATCACCTTGGAAGACAATTGGTGCTGCCAAATCCTCAAGGCTGAAGATGAAAACCAAAGTTGCACCAGCCGCTATACCAGGCAAAGCTAATGGAAAGGTTACTGTTCTAAAAAGGTGAAAGCCTTTGCTCCCGAGATTTTCTGCCTGCTCCTCTAATGTTGGATCAATGTTGATAAAGCTTGCATAGGCATTGAGGTAAACTATTGGATAATACGTCATAGCTTGAGCTAAAACGACACCCGCCAAGCCATCGATTTTAATCCTAAATGGCAATATGTGGAGCAATTCATAGAAAATGTAGTTGATTAAACCCGTGTCGAGGAACATCTTCTTAATAACGTACGCATTAACGAATGGTGTAACCAACAGGGGGATAAAAAGGACAATTCTAAAGAAGTTTTTACCTCTAAACTCATATCTCGCCATTATAAAGGCGAAGATTGTTCCCATCAGAGAAGCTAAAAGCGTCACAAGGGCGGCAACCACAAGTGAGTTAATGACAACTCCAAAATCTATTCCCCTGATTAAATACACGGTCTCCCCAGTTGCAGTAGCAGTTCTCACTGCAAAATCTCCCTGTGGTGGGAATTGCACATAATAACTTGAGGTTAATATGCTCTTAAACCAGTAAAGAGAGAAATGTCCTCCATGGCTAAACGCTACTGCAAGCATAGCCAAGACGGGTATTATTAAAAACACAACTATATACAGTAGGGGGAAAAGGTAGGAAAAGGAAACAAGAGGTTCAAAGAGTGGTGTTCCAAAAAGTTTTTCGCTCCACTTGCTTACCTTCATCCTTGCACCTCCGATAACACTTTATTATACTTAGCCCTTGTAGCGTCCCTCCACTCTTGCATGAGTGTATCTTTAAATCCAGGATCCTTTATAAGTCTTTCATTTATTTTCTTTGCATAGTCTTCAGTGAAGGTAACCATTTTTCCTGTATCTGGGTCTTTAAACTGTATTGGGGCTAAAAGCTGGGCCTTAAGCTGCTCATATTTCTCTTTGCTTATCTTTCCCTGCTTGTAAGCTTGAACAAGGGCAACCCAAGCCCTGTGAAGCTCTTGATTTGCATCAACCAATGTAGCCTTGAAATAGAACTGCATTGCATAGACAGTAGCTAACGCTTCTGCATCATCAAACTTAATACCCTGAGTTTGCAAAGCCAATTCATAGGCCTTCTTTAGATCTGGTCTTTTCTGCCCTTCAGGAGTGTTAAATACTGCAGGATTAACTGGAAGTCTATTAATGTTTTCGTTAAGCCATATCTTTTGTCCATCAGTGAGAACCCAGTAAATGAAAGCCTGTGCAGCCTCTGGATGCTGGGAGTTCTTAAGCAGTGCAATTGGATCACCGTTGATTATACTCTCACCCTTTGGAATGATGTAGACACATGCTGGGTTGAGCTTCATTGCAGTGTATCCATAGAAGTCAATTGTATTTCCAACAGCTATGTCACCAGCTATAACTGCCTCTCTAACGGCATCACTTGCATCATAAATCTTTGAGTTTGCAGCTATGATTGTGAGAACCTTCCATCCCTCGTCCCAGCCAAAGGTTTGAAGAATGATCTGGTAAATTCTTGTGTTTGAAGTACTTCTTGTTGGATCAGCAATACCAACTTGTGGTGGATCAAGGGCAAATGTTTCACTTGCTATGTCTTCCCATTTCTCTGGCATTGGGAGGTTCCATCTCTTAAGGACATCTTTATTCACTGTGAAACCAAATGATGAAAGTGCGGCTGCAATCCAGTAAACCTTCCCATCATCACCTTTTCTCACCATGGGCATTCCAGCAATGTCCTCTTTTATTTGTGTTCCAAGAAGTCCAAGAACATTTTTATCTGTAATTGGGGCTAAATAGCCCTGTTTGAAGAGGTCATCAAAAAGAGTTGGTCCTCCTCCCCATCCGATGTCGGCACCTTTCTTGATTAAGGCCGGCCACTGTGAATCTGGGGCTTTAATGAACTTGATATTCACGATGTTATATTTCTTCGCGATGTCGCTCTTTAGAAAAGCATCTTTTGCCAGCATCTGAATTGTTGTGTCATGTCTTGTCAGTACGATTAAAGTTATCCCTTTTCCTTCGCTGGGTTTTGACGTACTTGTTGGGGTTGTGCTCTGTTTCCCACCTCCAATACATCCGGCTGCTATGCTAACAAGAAACAGCAGTACAAGCGAAAGAGCAATGGTTTTTTTCATTTTGGCTCACCTCTGAGGGAGTTTTACAAAAGCTTCTTTAAATTTTTGCCACAAAAAATGTCAAAAATTAAAGATTTAAAGAGAAAAATTCACTTTCTTCTTCTCAAGAGCAGTGGAACCAATGCCAGTCCAACAAGGGCTGCTGGGCCACATGTCTTGCTGGTTGTGGCTGGAGCTGGAGAGCTGGTTTCAGTTGGCTTCTGGGTCTCTGTTGGCTTCTCTGTTGTTGTTTCTGGCGGCTTCTCTTCTACCTTACTTGCTTCTTCAAGTGCCCAGTGGATGAAGTTTGTGACAAATGATGGGCCGTCAAGTGGAACTCCGTGGTACTTTGGTGACCATGTTGGCTCGTAGTCACCGTATGGTGATTCTCCACTAACTATGAGTAAGCTCTGCTTTCCGTTATCAAACTTGACAAATTCAACTGCTAAGAGTGGGAATACTCCAGTGTCACCGGCCATGTAGGCATTTGCTGGTGGGTCGTTGTTCTCGACGATTGTACCATCCTTGGTTGTCTTGACGATTCTGTAAACATTCTCCGGGATTTTATCTGTTAGAGTGTTCCAGTTTCCTTGGTCATCAACATAAGCAACGACGCCAGGACCGTGGTAGAGAACTTTTCCTCCATTCTTGAAGCCCTCAGTAATCATGCTTGCATCCGGTGTGTTTGAATCTGGGTTAGCAATTCCAACAACTCTGTATCCCTTTCCAGCGTTGCTTACTGGGTCTTCAACCGAACAGAGGTCTAACCTGAGGTGACCAATTCCAAGCTGGTCAAGAAGTGAGTTAACGGTGTCTTGAACTTGCACACCGCTTCCGTAGTCACTATCACCTGCAACCCAGAGAACTTTGCCACCCTGCTTGAACCATTCAGCAATTGCTTGTATTTCATCTGGCTCGAATGGACTTGATGGCTGACCAATAATGAGCATGTCAACGCCCTTGAGGGCATCAGCAGTAATTTTATCGCCAAGGTGTGGAATTCCCAGTGTATCGGCGGCAGCGGGATCACCAAAGTATGCCCACTTCACATCGGTAATTGTTTTTACAATACCGTGGGCTAAAGTCTCATTCGTGTCCCTGTCAAGAACATCGCCAGCAAGGTACTTGTCATTCTCACCATGTGCCAAATCCACAGCGACAGTTGCTGCACTGGCAAAAGCAACCCCAAAAAGTCCGAAAAGAACAAAAACCGATAATAGTATTACAAGCTTCTTCATGGCGTTCACCAAAAATGTTTAACGTATAAAGCAGTTATAAATCTTATTGAATCCCCATTAGGTAACAATGTGTAGCAGGGTACTCAAATTTATATTGGTAGATGTTGAGAAACATAGACACTAAGACAGCACTGAGGATTTGTGCATACACATCAGTATCCTGACAGTATGACAATTTTCAAATGCGTAAATGCCTTAAAGGATAACATCATTTTTGGCTTAAGGTGGTGGGAATGGATATAGAGAGAAAGATTGAGCTGATAACAAGAAAGCCAACTGAGGAAGTATTGACCGTAGAGAATCTTAGGCAGCTCTTGGAAATGGGGGTTCCTCTTCAGCATTATATCGGGTTTGAAATAAGTGGTTACATTCATCTCGGTACTGGATTAATGGCAGGTGCAAAGATTGCCGACTTCCAAAAGGCAGGCATAAAGACAAGAATATTCTTAGCAGACTGGCACAGCTGGATTAATGACAAGCTTGGCGGAGACCTTGAGACAATTCAAAAAGTAGCTTTAACTTACTTTAAAGAAGGAATGAAGCAGAGCATCAAAGTTATGGGCGGAGATCCAGATAAGGTAGAGTTCGTCTTAGCGAGTGAAATCCTTGAAAAAGGTGACTACTGGCAGACCGTCATTGATATTTCAAAGAACGTTACTTTAAACAGAGTTATGCGCTCCATTACAATCATGGGCAGGCAAATGGGAGAAGCAATAGACTTTGCAAAGCTGATCTACCCGATAATGCAGGTTACTGACATATTTTACCAGGGAGTTAACATCGCACATGCTGGAATGGATCAAAGAAAGGCTCATGTCATTGCAATAGAAGTCGCTGAAAAGCTGAAGTACCATCCGCTTGTCTGGGAAGGCAAGAAATACAAGCCGGTTGCCGTTCACCACCACCTCCTACTTGGTCTGCAAGAGCCTCCAAAGTGGCCAATTGAGAGCGAAGAGGAGTTTAAGGAGATTAAAGCAGCTATGAAGATGAGCAAATCAAAGCCATACTCCGCTGTTTTCATACACGACACACCAGAGGAAATCAGACAGAAGCTTAGAAAGGCATTCTGTCCTGCAAGAGAAGTCAGATACAATCCAGTTCTTGATTGGGCGGAGCACATAATCTTTAGGGAGGAGCCAACTGAATTTACCATTCACAGACCAGCCAAGTTCGGTGGTGATGTAACTTACACAACGTTTGAAGAGCTCAAGAAGGACTTTGCTGAAGGAAAGCTGCATCCACTTGACCTGAAGAATGCGGTTGCCGAATACTTGATAGAGCTCCTCAGGCCAGTCAGAGAGTACTTTGAAAAGCACCCAGAGCCTTTAGAGCTGATGAAGGAAGTTAAGATTACGAGATGAGCCTAAATCCCTTCTGACAATTTCTCTATTTTCTCTTTTAAATCGGAGAGCTTATTTTGCCAATATCCCATGCGAAACCGATAAATATTCTCAGAGAGAAAATATGATGAGTGAGAGTATGAACGTGGAAAGGATTATTAAGCGCATCATTTTGGAGGAATTTTCAAAACATGGGATTGATGTAGAGGAGGTTATTCTGTTCGGGTCAAGAGCGAGAGGAGATTTTAGAGAGGATTCTGATTGGGATATTCTTGTGGTGGTTACTCAAGATATTGACCGGGACACTTATAGAGAGCTCTGGTACAGCGTCTATAAGCGAATTGATTTTCCTGTTGACCTGATAATCGTTCCAAAGAAGATATTGGAGAAATACAGGGATTCCACAGGCTTCATTTACCACTATGCGCTGAAAGAGGGGATACAGATATGAGGGATGACGTGAAGGCATGGGTACAAAAGGCTGAGGATGACCTTATGACTGCTAAGGCTCTCTTAGAGTTCAAAAAGCCCATTCCTTGGATAATCTGCTTTCATGCCCAGCAAGCTGTAGAGAAATTTCTCAAAGCGTTTTTGATTTACAACAATGTTCCGATTCCAAAAGTCCATGACATAAAGCAACTGATCCTTATGTGCTCAAGGATTGAGACTGAATTCAAAGAACTGTTAAAGATTGGGATTGACAGACTTACAGAGTATGCTGTAGAAGCGAGATATCCAATACTTTTTGAACCGACGCTCAAGGAAGCAAGAGAAGCCGTTGAGCTTGCAGAAAAGGCGAGAAATTTTGTTTTGAAGAAGCTTAAATGAGCTAAAACTTCTGTGAACATTTTTTAAGATTAAAAAATCCCAATTTAAGGCTTTTGATTTAACTCTCTACCGCTAAAACAAGGAGGAAAGGAGCAGCTGAGGAAATACCCAGCGAAGCAAAAATATTTGTATAATGATGAACTTAACTGTTCATCAAAAAGATAGAAACCTCTAAATACTCCCGTGAACACATCTTTACTTTGGTGGTGCTCCTTGAACACCAACATCAACTTGGAGCTCTTCTTGAGAAGACGAAGGCCGAGCTGGAGAGGTGAACGAAGAGTTTTCTCTTAAGGAAATTGAGTGGATTGAGCTCAAGAAAGCCCTGCTTGGCGGCTACTATCTTGAACTTAAAGCTAAGGGCAAGAAGTACACGATTTACACCGACGCCGCCCAGCACATCTATAACCTGCTGAGGCAGAACCGATAGAGTTCTCTTTTTCTCATTTAAAACCGGTAGGGA
>Ga0190313_1000934_pt1 | contig 16363 bp, 18 predicted proteins | sample 4870071011_MG_FD_169989 | JGI IMG/M metagenome (GOLD analysis project Ga0190313, IMG submission 169989) | Hydrothermal vent sediment bacterial communities from Southern Trench, Guaymas Basin, Mexico - 4870-07-10-11_MG | ecosystem: Environmental > Aquatic > Marine > Hydrothermal vents > Sediment ...
AGTAAATGCTTTATTACAGGCTATAGGGATTATAAAGGAGCCTATTCCATGGCTTTCTCTTAAAACAATCTATATACTTGGAGTACCAATTAGCATGTCTATATTCGTAATAATTATTAGCAGTATATGGGTATGGATAGGATTCACTATGACCATATACATAGCCGCTATTGAGAGCATACCCCATGAACTCTTAGAAGCTGCTGAAATAGATGGACTAAGCTTTTTCCAGAAAGTAAGATGGGTTATATGGCCCATGGTTAAGCCAGCGACGACAGTAGCTATCCTAATGAGCATAGTATGGGCATTAAAGGTATTCGATATACTATATGCAATGGGTGGTGAAGCAGGTCCTCCGCCGGGAACAGATGTACTAGCATATAGAATGTATATAGATTTTATATATGGTAAATACGGTATTGCATCAGCTATAGCTGTTATACTTGCAATAATGATCTTTACAGCATCGTTTATCCTGTTAAGAAAGGTCATAAGAGGTTCCGGGGCTGAGCATGCATGACAATAAGGTACTTCCTTAAAAAGATCATTATAAAGACTTCCCTTGGATGGATAATAGCATTACTATGGATAGTGCCTTTCATCGGATTATTAATGGCTGCTATAAGGCCCTATAGAGAGATCGTTGGTGGATGGTGGAATCTAGAGCCATTAACTATTACTCTCGAGAACTTCATAAAGGCATGGAACGGTGTCCAGGCCCAAATCCCATTATACCAGGCACTAATCAATGGTTTTATGATAGCAATACCATCTACAGCAATTCCATTAATATCTGGTGCTATGGCTGCATATGTATTCTCAAGATTCTCTACAAAAATTAAGAACATGCTATTCTTAACAATAGTCTTCCTACAATCAGTTCCACACCAGCTAGTACTTATCCCATTATTCATATTATATAGTAGAACTGGATTGTTAAGTACCTATTATGGTGTATGGCTTGTACACTCAGCATTTGCATTGCCATGGATAATACTATTCTTTAGAAACTTCTTCATTACATTGCCAAAGGAATTTGAAGAAGCTGCCCGTATTGATGGACTCACTGATACACAGATTTTCTTTAAGATAATACTACCCATATCAGCACCGGCAATAGGCAGTGTAATAGCATTACAATTCCTATGGACATGGAACGATCTATTATTCGCTCTAACATTCATTAAAAACCCTGATCTATTGCCTCCAACAGTTGTTATAGCGACTATGAGGTCTAGATATCAGCCCGATTGGAGCCTACTAAGTGCAGCAGCTATGCTATCTATAAGTGTTCCATTAGCCATCTATGCTCTACTACAGAAATACTATGTTCGTGGATTAGTCGGAGGAGTCATTAAGGGGTAAAAGGATCTTTAGCATCTATTTTGTAGAGAAAACTCTACATATAGATGTGTATTCTTCTCAAGGAAAATATTATAGAGTCTAAACATGATTAGTGAAAATAACAGGTGTCGTAGACTTGGGAGTAGCTATTGAAGCCAGAAATCTAAAGAAGACCTATCATACGAAGAAACGCAAGGGATTATTTCGGTCAGAGACAGACGTAGTTGAGGCACTACGTGGAGTATCATTTAAGGTTAGGCATGGAGAAGTTGTTGGATTACTTGGTCCAAATGGAGCTGGTAAAACAACTACTGTAAAGATCTTGGCTACTCTATTAATTCCTAATGATGGAGAAGCATATGTTGAAGGATACAGTGTTACTCGTGAAGCCGTAGAAGTTAGAAAGCGTATTGGATTACTGCTTACAGTTGAGAAGGGATTCTATGGTAAACTTACTGGACGTGAAAACCTCGAATATTTTGGTGCATTATATGGACTTAGTAGTGGAGAGCTTAGAGAAAGAATTGATTACCTTATGAAGCTTTTAGAACTAGATAAGCTTGGAGCTGTTGATAAGCTTTATGAAGAATATAGCCTTGGTATGAAAGCTAGACTAGGTCTCGCACGGGCATTACTAAAGGATCCGCCCGTCCTATTATTAGATGAGCCTACATTAGGACTCGATCCACCGAGTGCACGTAAGATTCGGGGTCTTGTAAGAGAATTAGCTAAGCAGGGTAAGGCAATACTGTATACTACTCATAACATGTTTGAGGCAGAGATAGTATGTGATCGAATATTACTGATTAATAAAGGAGTCATAGTTGTTGAAGGAACTCCTCAAGAACTTAAAGCTAAGCTACCGAAACTACGTACCATTAATATACTATTGAGGAATGGTAGTCCAGAATCTTTAAAGAAAATAGTCTTAGAAGCTGGTTTTAAACCAGAGGTAGAAACTACATCTGAAGGCTTATTAAGGGTTAAAGTTAGTGTCCAGAATCCCGAGGATGTTTTAGGCGATCTTGTTAAGGCTATTGTTGGTAAGGGATATGATATTGTTACTTTGAGAATTAGTGAGCCTACACTTGAAGACGTATTTATATACTTCTCTCAGACTGGTGATTAATAAATGTCTTTTAAGGATATTATTGTTGCAGAATTTAGGTTTGTATATGCTGATGTATTTAGGAGAAAGTCAATACTATTCATGTTTATAACGTATCCATATATGCTTACAGCATTTGTATTATTAATAGGTTATTCAATGGGTTCTGCATCAGTATTTATGGAGCGTGTGGGCATTGATCCGGCTATTTTCTTTATTGTAGCTGGTTTTACACTTATGGCTATACTTGGAGTTGGAGACGATCTATTATGGAGGCCTTTATTTGATGAATGGATGGGTACATTACCTTACGTCATGGCCAGTCCTGTATCTAGGATTCAGCATTATCTAGCAATACCCATACCTAGGCTAATACTAGTTCTTATTAGTGGTTCTACAAGTGTTGTGCCAGTACTAGTGTATTATTATGGTTTACAAGGCCTCTATGAAGGACTAGCTATCATTATTATGGCTGGATTAGCCTCATTAATGTCTGTAACTCTTGTAATGGTTATTATGGGCATAGTTTATGGAATGGGTGGCGAGAATTGGAGGATAATCAATGTGTTAAGGCCATTATTCCTCATACTTGTTGGAGCATATTATCCAAGATATCTCATGCCATTGGCTGGACGAATAGTTAGCTGGATTATACCTTCAAGCCATGTTATAGAAGCCATACATAAAATGATCGCTGGGTTAGTAAGTGGGCCGATAGATATTCTCATGCTCTTAGGCATAGCAACTGCCTTATTTATTCTCTATGCACCACCTGGTGTTAAGAGTATAATTTATTGGGAGAAATCAAAGATGAGGGAGGGCGTTAATGTATGATGGAAGCTGTAAAGGCTGTACTCAAGGCATACTTTACTACGGAGCTCATTAGAAGTAGAGGTTTGGTATTTGGATTAATGAATATGATACTATGGATCCTATTATTCACGGCTCCTATAATACTGTTCAGACCGCCTAACACAGATCCATCTGTAATGTCTGCATATGCATTTGCAGCAGTACTAGTATTTATGTCATATTCTATGGCTACATGGGATTGGGCATGGGAGCTTAGATGGCTTATGACAAGAGGATTACTGGAGTACATTATTGCTAGTGGCAGAAGCATATTCATACTCTATGTAGGTGTATTACCAGTATCATTTATGTGGATGGTCCTCGCATTAACACTAGTATATGGATTATTATCACTGCTAGCAGCACCACCAGCTATAGCAGTATATGATCCTCTTATAATGATTATAGGGTTCACATTATTCCTAATGGTGCTATTTGCCCATGCCCTAATACTTGGAGGTACAACAATATCAGTAGGTACAAGCGGACCTGTCATGGAATTCATAAGCTGGATCCTACCAATAGCAACTGGTGGACTAGTACCACTGAGAAATATGCCCGTGGTCATACAGAGAATAGCCATCTACACACCATATAGTTATCCAGCAGAACTCATAAGATACTCCATACTAGGCGTAGAACCCATACTATCACTACAAGAAACAATACTATATGGCTCACTATTCGCCATATCATACTTCATAGCAGGACTAATATACTTCAAGATACAATTAAAGAAGTTATTAAAGGAGGGTCCAAAGACGGTCGGCATGTATTGATAAATTATAAATATTATTTACTCTACATAATTTATTCTATGAATAAATTACAAAAGTAATCTATTAATACGAGTTGCTAAGTTATAGATAATGCGTGGTGAATAACCATTGAATAAGAATCACAGAATTATATCAGTTTTATTAATACTCCCCATTCTAATCTCGTTATTTGGTATACATTCTATAAGTTTTCCTGTATTAAATGATACACAGACTAATACCTTTACATTAACGTTAAAGCCTCGAGTAATCTATACAAGCAACAATAGTATTATAAAATATGATGTTGTTCAAGGTAGGGCATTACAATATTATGTCAGCAATTATTATGCAGCTCCACTAATAAATGTAATAACTATCAATCTATACGGATACACGATTGAAAATGTGAGTATTGAGTTAAGTAATCCAATAATATTGACTCTAAATAAACCTCTCCTAAGGACGCTGGGCCCTATTTCATTAGATACACCATATACAACGTATAGAAACTTTACTGTCATCATTCCTAGACGTTTGAGCTATAATACTCTATCTTGGAGAGGATTAATTTTTACTGTAATGCATATAAGACCAGTTGACATCATAAATGAATATCAGGTGATCATTTATAGTAAAATATCGATAACTACATCATACAGATATACCTATATGCATATAATACCTGATCCTAAAGTTTTAAACATTATAGAAAGCATGTCTATAAATAAGCCACAAATACCAGTTAATGTAGATAATATAGAGAATCCAATAATACTAGTAATTACACGCTCAATGTTTAAGTCTTATTTACTAGGCTATATTGGTCTGAAACAGCGACAGGGATACGATGTTGTGATAGCAACTGTAGAAGACATAGTAAATAGTGGTATTCAAGGTAGAGATATACCCGAGAAAATCCGTAATTATATTTTTAACAAATATATAGAATATGGAAATAACCTAGAATATGTTGTGATCATAGGAGATGCTAATGGGGCTCATGGATGGCCTAACGGCCCTTACGAACTAGACGAGATGGAGCCATGGGAGGTGCCTACTAGATATTTTTACAATCCTGATGGCATGTCATCATATTCTCACACTGGAAATTATACTCCAAGTGACTGGTACTATGTTACATTAGATAGCACTTGGGATACCAATTACAATGGAATATATGGTGAGATCGATGATGACTCTGACTGGGCTCCAGATATATCAATAGGCAGAATACCTGTTAAGACAATTGATGAATTACGAGAATATCTACATAACTTATCAAATTACAATAGAAGTAGTATAGATTATTGGTTATTAACAGGGTCAACGCTGTGGTTCTATGGTGAATATGGTAATCCGGATTATGGTGGTCAAGGAGATACTCGTGCTGAGGCATTGTGGATGAATTTGAACAATAGTCAAGCTCTATATCGTACTCTACCATTACGTCTCTATGAACATTATCCAGTTCTTTCAATCATTGACGATCCGAGTGATCAGAATGGTAATTTAAGTAAGGATAACATGTTGTTCACTCTATATAATTATCACCCTGATATAGTGACATGGTTTGCCCACGGATCAGCAGGTGCTGCGTGCCGAAAAATATGGTCTGCAGATAATAATTTTAATGGGTATCCTGATGGAGATGAAATAACATGGGAAACTTTTATTACTAGATATGATTTAATCGAAAGTAACAAAAGAGATAGTTTAATTGTGGCAATGAGTTGTTTAACTGCGTATTTCGATATAGAAGACAGTACTATTGACTCTCTGGGTGAGAAGTTTCTTAAAACGTTAGCACTTTGGTATATTGGTTGGAATAGAGTAACATGGGACTTTTTACTTACCTTTGATTGGGAGATTGAGCCGAGGTACTGGGGCTTATCTAGTGGTGCAGCATATAGGTTCCTCAATAGCTTATTAAATGATACATCGTTGTATAAATATGATGTAGGTTATTCATTAACATATGCCTTGACATGGCTTGGAATAAGTTATTATATGGATTCTGAGGTTCCGAGAAAAGTCTGGTGGGCTCTGACGTTATTAGGCGATCCATCTCAGCCATTTAACTATACATCTGTAAAACCACTGATTAACATATATCCGGAAAAAGGTCATGTAGGATCTATAATTCATATCTATGGTTCAGGATTCACTCCAAATACCACCGCAACTGTATACTTTGACGATCTTGATACACCTATTGGATATGTGGACATAGATTATAATGGTGATTTCTCTACATATGTACAGATTCCAGTATCGCCTATAGAACCAGGTAATCATACAATTATAGTTGAGGATATGGGAGGATTAATGGCTAATATAAGCTTTATTATTACATCACCGGTGATCGATATAAACACGAGCAATTCAAGTACGGGTGAACCAATATGTATTAGAGTCAGCAATCTTACTCCAAAAGAACTCTATTACATTGTCATCGATAATTCCACTATATTATCAATACCCTACATTACTGGTGAAAATGGTTATTTAGAAGCATTAATGGTATTGTCTGTAAATAATAATTCCACTATAGAATATCTACCCAGTCTGCCATTACTTATACCTGGTACACATAGCATATCAATAATCTACAATCCATGGTATTATAATAAGTGGAATGGAAACTTCGTCTTACCTGTCATGGTAGGCTTCACAACTTTCAACATTACATGGGGTGCTGCAAGTACAAGTGATATCAATGAACTAAAGGAGCTAATCAACGAACTAAATGATAAGATCGAGAAAGACTATGAAGAGCTCTACGAGCTAATAAATAATGTAAAATCAGTATTAGAAAATAAAATAGTAGCCAACATAACCATGATCAATAGTACATTACGAGAGTTTATTGCACAGCAAATAAATGAAGTAGAAATACAAATTAATAATACAATTGTCAAAATAGAAAACATCATTAAAGATAATATAACATCACTTAATGAAAGCCTAAGAGACTACATAGATCAAAGAATCAACAATGTAGTAATTGTGGTAAAAGAGCTAAGGAGCTATATTGACAATGTTGTTATTTCTAATATAACTTCCATTAATGAAACCTTACAAATTTACATGGAGAAACAGGTAAATGATCTAAGACATGAAATCAAGACTTTAGGAGAGAGAATGGATCAACTATCACAGAACATATCTGGCCTCCAAATAGAAATCACTAATATAGATGATGTGGTGAATAGTTCCATAGTTACCTTGAATATGCTTCAGAAGAACGTTAACTCACTAATGAAAGATGTCATTTCCTTAAATAATAGTATAGCTCATGTTAATGAATTAATATTTAATCTGAGAAATGAAATAAACGTTATCCAGCAGAGTATCAATAAAATAAACTCAACACTATTTGCAGACCTAATACATGACCTTAATAGTATAAATAACTCCTTATCAAAGTTGAAAAACGTATTAATGAACATAAATAACTCATTAATCCAGAATATTAAAAACCTTAATTCAAGTATTAGAAAACTTTACGTGGATTTAAGCACTCTTCAAGGCAAAATAGACGATCTATCCATAAAAGTTGAGAAATTAGAGGAAAACCATACTAGCCCAGATATAGATTCCCCAAATGAACAATCACAGCAAATTATCTACAACTTAGAGAAACAATTATACGAACTTAGCCAAGAACTTGATAGAACAAGACAAATAAACTATATACTCTCAATGGTGGCAATAATAATGGCTTTCATAAGTATTGCTGCGATCATATATATGTCTAAAAAGAAACATAATCAACCATAATTTTTATTAAAAATAAATTATAATACTAAGTCTATTAAATTAAATAGAAATTCTTTAATAAAAGAAGGAAAGAAGAAAAAGAAACTTATATGTTAGCCAGGTATAATTCTTGTTCCAGATTCTCCTTTGAGTGCTTCATAGGCTTTCTTTAGGTGTCCTATGATTGCTACTTTACCTCCATTTTCTATGAATCTTATTGATGCTAGTACCTTTGGACCCATACTTCCCGGCTTAAAATGTCCCTCCTCAAGATACTTCCTCGCCTCACTAACAGTCATAACATCTATTGGCTTCTGATCAGGCCTGCCATAGTTTAGATAAACTTTCTCAACATCAGTCAATATAAGGAACGTCGAAGCACCCAATGCAGTAGCTAGACGTTCGCCAGCAAGATCCTTATCTATAACAGCCTCAACACCCTTTAAAGCACCATCCTCCTTGATAACCGGTATTCCTCCTCCACCACTAGCAATAACCACGAATCCCTCTTCAACAAGCCTCTTTACAGCCTCGATCTCTATAGGGCCAATAGGGTCTGGTGATGGCACAACACGTCTCCAGCCACCACGTGGATCAGGCTTCATAACCCATCCAAGCTCACTAGCAATCTTCTTAGCCTCACCCCCCTCATACCAAGGACCAATGTATTTTGTTGGGTTCTGGAAAGCAGGATCATTCTTGTCTACAAGAACCTGTGTCACAACTGTAACAACACCCTTAACCTTCTTACCAAGTAATCCCTTCTCCATCAATTTATTGTAGAGACTCTGCTGTATAAGGTAGCCGAGCCATCCCTGAGTCATAGAACCAGCAATATCAAGAGTCATTGGCGGTAAATCCTTCAACCTAAGACCAGCCATCATCCACTCAGCGATAATTCCTACCTGAGGCCCATTGCCATGTGTTATCGCTATCTTATAGCCTTCCTCAAGAATCTTTATCAGGAACTCTGCTGAACGATATGCGTTCCTCCAATAATCTTCTGGCGTTCCTTTTTCGCCTTTGGTCTGAAAGGCATTCCCTCCAAAAGCTACCACTAGGAATTTATCGTCTTTAGCCATTCTCATATAACCTCATATTAGTTTATGCATTATATACAAGGGACATTAATAGTAAAATATCTTTTCCATAGGATTGTGTATTATAGGCTATAAATGGAGACGAAAAGTAATGATATTAAGGCACTATTATTGATGTATAGGTCCTCCTCATTCCCTTCTTCTTCAACTCATTATATAGTTTCTCCAATGCCTTAAACCTTTCATCACTATATAGTATTCTACCCTCCTCTAATGCATCAACTATCGATGGGACACCCTTCCTTAAAAGGTTCATAGCTTCATCTAATGTATATGGATGAGGCTCTATAGGTAGTGGAATATCATCCAATAATTCCATTATCTCCCTAATTCTATCCAAGTAGTTTAATTTAAAATTCCCTATGATTAATAGATCATAGTCGCTCCACGGACCCCAGTCTCCTCTAGCCCTTGATCCGAACAATATGATTGCTATAACATCAAATCTAGATTTAATCCTCTTAACAACATCATCCAATAGATTCTTGTCATTACTTCTCAAGATAGAAACCTCCTAACGTATTCTATGATTTTTTCAGCAGCCTTTAGAACATTCTCTGAAACTCTTTCATCATATGCCTCACGAGGTGAACCCACCGGATGTGCATTTGGATAACGCAATGGAATGTAGTGGAGATCAAGTTCTCTAGCATACGAGATAATTTCTTTATCTTCATTAATTCCCTTGCTTTCGAAGAATCTATGGAGAAGACTACTCGCTTATTTGAGTACTTAAGCTATTTTAGAAATTTGAGTAACATTTAAATACTTTAGAAACCTTACTTATAATAGATGAGTAATGGAGCGACTATATAAGGTATCTGAAGTTGCTAGGATGCTTAATGTTTCTACTGTAGCTGTTAGGAAGTGGATTAAATCTGGTAAGCTAAAAGCTAGGAGGATTGGTAAGCTATGGATGATACCTGAGAGCGAACTTAAACGTTTCTTAGGAGAGAAACCTAGAGAGATAAGGGCAGTAATTTATGCTAGAATCAGCTCCTATAAGCAAAAGAGAGGTGGTAATCTTGATAGACAGATTGAGAGGTTAAGGAATTATTGCTCTGCTAAAGGATACAAAGTTATTGATGTCGTATCCGATATTGCTAGTGGCTTAAAGGAGGATAGGAGTGGATTACACAAGCTCTTTGATATGGTTGAAAAACGTCAAACCGATGTCGTAGTAGTAGAGTTTAAAGATAGATTGACGAGATTTGGATTCGACTATCTTAAGAGATACTTCGAGTCACATGGTGTTAAGATAGAAGTTATTGAGGAAACTGAGAAGGGCTACATGGAAGAACTTATCGAGGATTTTGTGTCGATAGTGATCAGCTTTGCTGGTAGAATCTATGGTAAGCGTTCGCAGAAGTTCAGAAAGATAAAAAAGGTCATAGAAGAGGTGACTAGCGATGGCGACTAAAACTATTGAGAAAACGATTAAGTTTAAGCTTATACCATTAACAAGAAGCGTTAAGAGTCAATTAGTTTCTCTCCTAAATGACTACACGTTAATGGTAAAATATGCATTAGATGTCATCATTAAGAATGATGTTCGTAGTAGGAAGAGAGCACATGGGCTGTGTTATAGAGTTTTAAGAGAAAAATATCCTCATTTACACAATAAGTTTGTTCAGGAGGCTTACAAGAGAGCTTTGGCTATGTATCGTAGCTACAGGAAGTTACTAAATAAATGGAGGCGATTACCAGAAAAGAAGGAGAATATCACCGCCATCACCACCTACAGTAGAAGATAATAGAGTCATAGAGCTACATATTGACACCTACCAACTTTATAGGATACATGGATTTCTGGTATTGACTGTGTCGAAGGGTAGTGGTATTCACCTGAGATTCTTGGTAATGGAGTACGACTATGCTAATAGGGAGCTTAAGGGTGCTAAGATAGGTAATTCTAAGATACTCGTTGATGGAGATGAAATATACCTACTTCTAACCATACGTAAGAGTGTTGAGGTTAATGGGCATAGGAATAAGCTTTTCATAGATATTAACGAGGATAGCGTTGACTGCTTGCTAGTTAATTACAATAGAAATGAAGCTGTATTGTTTTCAATAAGGCATGATATTAGGAGGATACGCACTAACTATAGGAGGATTAGGAAGAGTATCCAGAGGAAGGTAAAGAATCCTAAGTTAAGGGATAAGCTTCTCGCTAAGTATGGTTACCGTGAGAGAAAGCGTGTAGAGGATAGGTTAAAGAAGATGACTACATTACTAGCGGAGATTGCTAAGGAACATAACGCTGACTTAGTTAGGGAGAATCTCAAGGATTTAAGGCTTAATAGTAGGAAGAGAAGTAAGCAACTAAACTATAGGTTATCAACGTTTCCTTACCGTAGGTTCATAGAGTACCTTAACTATAAATTCAATGAGCGAGGCTTGAATGTATTAGAAGCTGATGCAAAGAAGTCATCCATTACCTGCCCGATATGCGGTTACGAAGATAAGAGAAACAGAATCGATAAAGAAAGATTTAGGTGTAGGAGACGTGGTTTCTCTTTTAACGTCCAATATGTTGCCTGTCTAAATCTCTTCTCCCGCTCCAATGACGGCAGAGTAGTCATCAGGAGCGGGAGGATACTCCTCATAACCCGTAAGACCGCCCAAGTGGTGGCGGTCAATGTAGCCCCATATGAACCACCGAACCAGATGAGGTGGTTAAGGGAGAAGCCCGTGCAAGTTACTAAAATACTCGTAATTACCAAAAGAAAATGCACGGGCAACCACTTCTGATACTATGGCCCCATGGAGCTTCATTAATACTATATAGTAAGGCTTTTACCGCTTTTTTGGCTGCTTGATGAGCATAGAATACAGCTGCATTGTATCTCTTCTCTCTATGAAGTATCTTAGCTGTACCGAGATCCCATAATGCTTCATCAAACCATCTCGGTGCCTCGTCTCTCAATTTACTAGCCCAGTAAAATCATTATTCTAAAATAATTATTAAATTATTCATTGGCTTTAAATGATTTTTATTCCAGATACTCTCTACAGTATGTATATGACATAGTATGGATAGGGTGTATGTTATGAGAAATCTTGTCATGGATCTTAGTGGTAGAGATTTAATATCTACGTTAGATTGGAGTGTTGATGAGATAGAGATTGCTCTTAGACTAGCCGAAGAACTTAAATGGAGATATCATTCCTTCGGCCTTGCCGAGATACCGAGAATACTTGATCGTAAGGTATTCTTCATGTTATTCTATGCACCATCAACAAGGACGAGAGCTGCATTTGAAGCTGCTATGACAATGCTTGGCGGTCATGCAGCATATGTTGAGGCTAAGACTACGAGGCTTAGTGTTGGAGCTAAGAAAGTTGGTGAAGCGGCTAAAGACGTGGCTGTCATGTATGAGCGTTATGGCCATGGTATTGGTATACGTATACTTGATAAAGCCATAGACTATGTCTATGGCCGCGGCAACGAAGTATTACAGATCTATGCTAAGCATGCACGTGTACCAGTTATTAACATGGCTGACGATAAGTTCCATCCAACACAGGGACTAGCTGATCTATATACCTTTAGGGAGAGATTCGGCAAGATACAGGGTAAGAAATATGTTGTAATGTGGGCCTATAGCCCAGAGATACGTGGATGGTGTAGTGTTCAGGAAGACATCATACTATTTACACGCTTCGGCGTAGACGTTGTCGTAGCCCATCCACCAGGCTTTGACCTCGATCCAAAGCTTATGGAGATTGCTAAGAAGAATGCTGAGGAGAGTGGTGGTAATCTGGAGTTTACCGATAATCTTGAGGAGGCCTTGGATGGTGCTCACGCAGTATTTCCGAGGAATTGGGCATCTCCAAAGCTTGTAGAGCTAGGCTATAGCAAGTTCGCTGAAGAAGAGCTAAAGATCTATGAGAAGTACCGTGACTGGAAAGTTACACGTAAACTATTTGATCTAATGGATAAGCATGGCGTATTAATGCATGTACTACCGATCTTCCGTGGATACGAGGCTGACGACGATGTCATAGACGATCCTAAGAGATCAATAATATATGAGCAGGCAGAGAATGGTCTATGGACTAAGGCAGCTGTACTAGCTCTAACACTATATGGTGTCAAGTAGATTTTCTATTATATCTCATTCTTTTTCCTTTTTATACTTCTAATGAATATGCTTGTCTGGATGGAGGCTATACTGGATCTAATTCATTAACTGGAACGTTTTGGGAAAGTTTCAATAATAGACTTTTTTATAAAAATGAACATGTTCTAGATAATAAAAAGGCAAATAACAGATATATCCACTATGTATAGACTACTTCCGGCAATAATCGTGATAGGTATGGTCATAGCGTTGTCTCCATTCATAGTTGGATCGATAGATCAGTATCTATACCGGATACAAGGTGCTGAAAATACTGGTACTGAAGAAGTAAGGGGTAGTGAATGGATTATTGTATTAAAGAATTCAGGGTCCTAGTCGATCGGAAGCGATACATTAGTTGTAACTCCAGGCTCTATATGGGTTCCCTACGGAGGCACCTTCACCCTCAAGATCACTGTATACTTTAAGCATTCTCAGCCATGTCCTTATAGTGACTGGTCGGTATCCTATAGTGTTGAAGGAGATCTAGAAGTTGTTGATGAGACTAAGGAAGGACTTGTTGACTCTTAGACTTATGTAAGGAGGCTGCATTCAAGGTTTTAGGTAATGGTAGTATAACAGTGGTATTCAAGTATGGTACAGGATGTCCTGAGGATGATGAAGAGAAAGTTACAGTATCTGTATTTACAGGTGAAAGTTCTCCTAAGACTTCCTCTGAAATTGCTTTAGAAAATACTACAACAGAAGCTAGGGAATACGAGTACCTTAATACTAGGAGAGCTATTGAAGACATAAACGAGGAACAAGCATATATAGTTATCAATAATATTTAGGATATACATTCGTGGTACATGGAGTGATGGAAATAATACGTATAGTAAAGACTTGGTAATATCGATGCTAGAGCCGGGGATGACTATAAATATTATTTATCGATCAGGCAGGTATATGGCTCAAAATAGTTCTTGACAATACAACCCTAAATAGGATCGATTAGGAGGCGTAGTAAATGGTATCTATATACCAGGTTAGAAGAATAGTCTCATTAATCCTATTATTTGTAGGCCTAGTCTCCTTTATAACGGGACTTATACTCTTTCTGAAAACCGCAAGGGTGATCTATAGAGGTATAGAGTCTCTACTAACACCAAGACTATTACATACATATTCATCATTCATAGCAAGTGGAGCGGCAATAATACATGTCTACCTAAACTGGAACTCCATAAAACGATACCTAGGGATAGAGTAGTATAGTAAATAGATGCTCTTTTAAATCTATATTTTTATTAATTTCGCTCTTCTCCTAAATAGATCAAGATATGGTGGAGGATATACATGGAACTCAAATGGGTAGTCAATACCGTTTCTCCATAGCTCTACAATTATCTTCTCCTTAGGCGTCTTGCTAATGATTAAAATGTCTATATCGCTTGATAGTAAATGCTTATCCTCGGCTACGGAACCAAATAGATAAATCTCTGCATCATGATCGATATTCTTGACGATCTCCTTTATCTTCTCTAGATACTTATCTAGGTTTTCAAAAACTTCTCTTCTCCTCCTAGCATATTTAAGGATCAATTCTCTTGATCTCATCGACGATCTCCTCAACAGCTTTCAGCAGCTTCCTTACTTCGCTTTCACTGAACTCCTTAGGTATATACCTTGAAGTGATGTATGCATCTTCAAGTAGTGATAACTCTAACTCATACTTATCCATTAACGACTCTAACCTTGTAGTTTCGTTCTTCCTAAGGTCTATGAATAGCCTTAGTAATGCTCTAACTCCATGAATACGTGGGAAATCAACACCATTTTTCAACAATATAGCTTTAAGGAATAACTGTAGATATTGTTCAAAACTAAATGCAGCTAGATCAAAAAGTCCATGATCTAGCTGGTATAAACCTGTTTTATAGAAACCATATGCTCTCTTCATTAATATATCGTACTCATTTACTCTCATAACCCTATTCCTCACAATAACATTCTCTATTGAGTGGTTAAATAGGATTATTATGATGAGAATTAGGAGTACCTATGTCCCCATGCATTATATATTAAAATAATGGTTATAGTATGGAAAAAGGATCAGTGAGGGCGACATTCTTCACAGATCTGGGTTGCGAGGAGGTATCTCATCATCGAGTAATTGTTCTATAGTATAGGCTTAAAATAAGTATTTCTACTTAGACATGATCTCCAGAATAGAATTAGGTGCTAGTTAGTATAATCTATGTCAATGCATTGGATCTTTAATGGAACTTGTTAAATCGATACTAAATATACTGCTTTTGACACAAGTATCCTTATTAATAATTACGTGGAAAAATTAATGGGCGAGATGATGTCGAAAATAATCTCCCATATACGTATATATTAAACGCGCAATTATACAGGCAATTATAATTATAGTGTTAGCTTTTATTATTGGTTATTTGCTCACGGGCTCAAATCTACGTGTAACAATAATTAATCTTGATATACTAACGTTAATTATTTCGATCGTTGCTATATTGGGTAAGATCTTGGGAGATCTATATCCATCATATGGTTTAGCTAGGGCCTCGATAATAGCTCCAAGTGTTGCTAAGTATTCCCATGATGCCGCAAGACAAGCAGTTGATGACCTTGTATCATCATGGATAATGTTATTCATTTCAATAGCTCTAGCTTATATCCTATCCCTAGTCTTAAAGAACCTATTAGCCCCAATATTTGAAGATACTATAGCCTTAACACCTCTAAGTTAGTTATAGCTTAATAATTGTAATGCTCCTGTAAATACTACTTATATCATTCCAGCATATATTATTAAGGGAGAATTAATAGGTAAAAATGGTGAAAAACAGGAGTTTATTCGACTAGTATGGGCTGTGTCTATAGATGAGCTTAAGCATATTTAGAAATAAGCTTTTCTATATAACCATATTAATAGTTATTGCTTCTCTCATACTGATATCTGTATTCTTCATATTTAGGCAAACGTATATCGACTCCAGTATGGTGAACATGATCAAAATAGTGGATAGAGATAAACAGTTAAACATAGATCCCTCGTCTCAAATTGGACATAGAATCCTGGAGAAGGTTAGCGATATACTTTCCCATGCTATCCAAGTACGTATGGTTTTTGTAGGTAATGAAATATATGAGGCACGGAATAGCTCGTCATATGTAGAGATAATACTAAATGGTAGATATAGGTTTAAAATACATGATCGTGAAGTTGAAACAGATAAGATAATCATATTCTTATCAGGGGAGGAGGAACACATAATAGCAACATTCGGCGGTATAGATAAGCATGGTCAAGAGGTATGGAACTGCTATAGTATATCTCCAGAG
>Ga0190313_1000940_pt1 | contig 16310 bp, 18 predicted proteins | sample 4870071011_MG_FD_169989 | JGI IMG/M metagenome (GOLD analysis project Ga0190313, IMG submission 169989) | Hydrothermal vent sediment bacterial communities from Southern Trench, Guaymas Basin, Mexico - 4870-07-10-11_MG | ecosystem: Environmental > Aquatic > Marine > Hydrothermal vents > Sediment ...
CAGTGGTTCAGCTATTCCAAAAAATATAGGAATATGGGTGTTTATGCAAACATATTCTCCCTTAACTACATCAAAGGTTGTTAACCTCGACAACTTACAACACTTAGCGAAGGGTTTAGTACAAAATTCTTGGAATACATCTATCAGTGTAATTAAATACAAATTAAATATATTTAAATAAAGTTACTAAATATTTTATTTATATTGATAGATTATAAATTTTGAAAACCTCTAGTATAGTATAAATAATGTAATAATTATTATAGATAATTGGATTAATGAAAATATTATCAAAAATTTAGAAAGAAGAGTAGAAAATGGGAGAGTTAGACAAGTTTTATAAAACGATTAGTAATTTACAGTGCATGATACCTAAAGATCATCCGAGATACGAGTCCTTAATGATAAGAGAGAGACTCATAGAAGGATACAAGATGGGTGTAACAGCCTTACAAGGTTTAATAGCTCACGGAAGGGGAGAGATGTTCGATTATGTATTGGGTGAAAAATCCCACGACTTCGCTTTGAAAGCTGAAAAAGTCGCGGTTGCACTCATGCTGTTGAGCAAACGACCCGTAATTTCTGTCAATGGAAATACTGCAGTTCTAGTTCCCAAAGAGATTTCCGAGCTTTCAAGACTTTTAAATGCACCGCTCGAGGTTAACGTGTTCCATTTTTCGAAGGAAAGAGTTGATAGGATCAGAAAGTATTTAGAAAAGTTCGGAGCAGAAATTTTAGCAAACTGTGATGCCGAGCTGAAAGGTTTGAGTCATGCAAGGAGGATAGTTGACAGAAGAGGAATATACGTTGCGGACACAGTCCTTGTTCCTTTGGAGGATGGTGATAGATGCGAAATCTTGAAGAAGCACGGAAAGAAAGTTATAGCAATAGATCTAAACCCGCTTTCGAGAACCGCTATGAAGGCGGATATAACTATAGTGGACAACATCGTTAGGGCTATTCCAAACATGATAAAGTTTGCCAAAGAACTTAGAGATGCGAGTAGAGAGGAGCTCGAAGAAATCGTTAATGATTACAACAACAAAGAAACACTTAGATTGGCACTGGAAACCATAAGGGACAACCTGACTAAAATAGCCGAAGGAAAATTAAGAGAAATAATTTAAATCACAATCTTTGCAGACCCATATACTTTCTGAGATATACCGGAAGAAGTTCGGCGAGAGAAACGTAACCAACGATTGTTCCGTTTTCCTGGACAAAAACTCTCGTAATCTTGTGTTCTTTAAGAAGTTTGACGACCTCATCGATCGACGTGTCTCCATTAACAGCTATAACAGGCTTCGAAGCGATTTCAGAAACTTTCACGACCCTAGGATCCAATCCCTCGGCTAAGCATCTTAATACTATATCCCTCAGCGTAACAACGCCAACGGCCTTACCATCTTCCCTAACTATCAAAGCACCAATCTTCTTCAGAACGACGTTCTCTATAGCCTCCAAAACATTTGCATCAGCGTCAATGAACTCTACTTTTCTACACATTACGTCTGCTACCAACACCGTCATTGAAGTATATGTTACAGTAAAAATATATAAATTTTTCTACAATGTTAAATAATTTTGATTATCAATAATTTTAATTATAAATCGTAACGTAACGTTAAAATATTGTTGATCGACTCTTATTGGAAATGGAAGAGCTTTTCAAGCCAAAAGCCATTGCAGTCATAGGTGCCACACCGAAGGAGGGAAAGGTAGGAAACACCTTGCTAAAGAACTTGTCAAAATTCAAAGGAAAGATTTATGCCGTGAATCCAAAGTATAAAGAAGTTCTAGGCGTGGAGTGCTATCCCTCCGTGAAAGATTTACCTGAAGATATTGATCTGGCTGTCATAGCTGTTCCTGCTAAAGTTGTTCCGAAAGTCTTAGAGGAGTGCGGTGAAAAGGGGGTTAGAGCTGTTGTAGTCATAAGCGCTGGGTTTAGAGAGATTGGAAACTACAAACTTGAGATGGAGCTTGTCGAAATATGCAAACGGTACGGAATTAAGATGGTTGGTCCAAACTGTCTGGGAATCGTAAACACGTCGAATGGCTTGAATGCAACCTTCAGCAGTGTGGAGCCTTTAAGAGGTAGAATTGCCCTAATAAGCCAGTCAGGAGCTCTGATAGTTGCGATGATGGACTGGGCTCTCGCAAACAACATCGGATTTAGCAAGATCGTCTCCCTCGGAAATAAAGCCCTTTTAAACGAGTGCGATTTCATTGAATACTTATCAAACGACGATGAAACCGAAGTCATAGCTCTCTATGTCGAGGGTATTGAAGAAGGCAGGAGATTCATGGAAATCGCTGAGAAGTGTAGAAAGCCGATAGTTGCCATAAAGAGCGGTAAGACCTCTGTCGGAGCAAAGGCTGTTTCGAGTCATACTGGAAGCTTGGCGGGTAGCTATGAGGCTTGCAGAACTGCTTTCAGACAGAGTGGTGTTGTCGAGGCTGAGTCCGTCGAGGAGCTCTTCGATTTTTCAACTGTTTTAAGCTACATCAAGGGATTTCGTGGGGGTATTGCAATAGTAACAAATTCTGGAGGTCCAGCAGTTATGGCGTCAGATGCCGTTGAGAAATACAATTTAAATCTCGCAAGTTTTGAGCGTGAAACAGTGGAGATGCTTAGATCAATAGCCCCTTACGGCAACGTTTACAATCCAGTAGACATTTTGGGAGATGCGGATGCAGAGAGGTTCTGCAGAGCGTTGGATGTTGTTGCGAAGGATAGAAATGTGGGTTTAATACTTGCCATACTTACCCCTACTGCAACCATAGACGGTATAAAAGTTGCCGAAAAGATTGTTAAGATTAACAAGAAGGTTGTGGGTTGCTTTATGGGTGGAAGGAGCTTTGAAGAAGCTGTAAGGATTTTGAGAGAGAAGGGTATAGCAAACTTTAACGATCCTGTTAAGGCTATAAAGGCGATAGCATCTGTACAGTTCTACAGCAGAAGAACGAAGAGGAAAGAATTCTTAAGGTTCGATGTTGATATAAGGAAAGTGAAAGAACTGCTTAGGAGGGGACTGTATTTCGAAGTAGTTAGAGAGTACGGGATACCCATACCCCCATACGGGATTGCAAGATCAGCTGAAGAGGCTCTAGAGATTGCCGATAAAATTGGATATCCAGTTGCCATGAAAGTCGTGTCACCTAAGATCATCCACAAAACCGATGTAGGTTGCGTAAAGCTGAACGTTACGAGAAGTGAGATCGTTAAGACATTTTACGAGATATTGAGAAGGGCTGAGGAGTTTGGAGATGTAGAGGGCGTGATGATTCAGAAGATGATGCCCGCTGGCAAGGAGGTAATAGTTGGTATGAAAAGGGATCCAAGCTTCGGTCCACTGGTGATGTTCGGTATGGGTGGAATTTACGTAGAAGTTTTTAGAGACGTTTCATTCAGAATAGCTCCAATAAGCAAGGAAGATGCGGAAGAGATGGTTAGAGAGGTTAAGGCTTACAGAATACTGCAAGGTGTTAGAGGTGAGAAACCTTTAGATGTTGATGCCATAATAGACGTCATTCTGAGGGTTTCACAGATGGTTATGGACTTGGAGGAGATTTTAGAGCTTGACATAAACCCTATATTTGTTTACGAGAAGGGTTGTTGTGCTGTGGATGTTAAGGTGATAGTATGATCTCCTCAACGGATGCATTCTCTGGCAAGAGCTCCCTCATAATAGCTCTGGGAAAGATACTTCAGGAAAGAGGATATAGGGTCGGATACTTCAAGCCATTCGGTATTGGTAAGTACGTTGGAAGAGAGTTGGTTGAGGAGGACGTTTCGAGTATAGTCTCCATACTGAAAGTTGACGACAGCTTAGAGACAATCTGCCCTGTAGTAATCGATAGACCTTACTTGGAATTCGAAATGAAGGTTGAAGGCATAAAAAAGAGAATTCTTGAAGCTTACCAAAGGGTTAGAGAAGGAAAGGACGTCGTACTCGTCGAAGGCGCTCTGAGCTACGAGGTTGGAAAATTCGTAGGTCTGAGCGATGACGAGATTGCGAGAGAGCTAAACTTGAACGTCGTTATGGTGGCTAAATTTGACGAATTCGTCTTAGATAAGATTGCAATGGCGAAGCAAGTTTTTGGTGATAGGCTGAAGCAAGTTGTACTCAACTTCGTTTCGGGGTACATGGGGAGGTATATCAAGTATATATCCGAGAAATTGGAAAGTATCGGTGTTGAACTTGCTGGTGCAATTCCCAAAGACCTATTTTTATCGGGCACATTTCTGAGTGAGATAGTCGAAGTTCTTAACGGGAGATACCTCGTCGAACCTAAGGAGGATGTTGTAATAGAGCAGGTTCTCGTAGGAGCCATGACAGCCCAATCCGCTCTTGAGCACTTTAGAAGGTGCAAGAACTGTGCCGTGATAACGGGTGGAGACAGATCGGACATAATAGTGACAGCTTTAGAGGTACCAAATATCAAGTGTTTGATACTAACTGGAAATCTCGAACCCCCGAGCGTTGTTTTAGGAATAGCCAGAAGTAGGGGAATTCCGATTGTTCTGGTACCCTACGACACACTCACGACGGTCAGCTTGGTTAACAGAGTTACTGGAAAGGGAAAGATGAAGGGAAGAAAGGTGGAAAGAATTGTTGAAATTGTTAAGGAGCATGTGAACGTTGATAGATTGGTAAGCTTGCTATGCGGGTGAAGGTTCAGCTCTTCGCAACCCTGAGAAGATTTGGAAAGGAGTTCGAAGTTGAGGGTAACAGCTTAGAGGAGGTTTTGAAGAAGCTGGCTGATAGGCTGGGAGAGGAGTTTTACAGGGAGGTTTTCGACGAGAACGGTAGCATAAGAAACGATAGGATAATAACAGTCGATGGGAGAAACATAAAGGACGAAAGACCAAAGCTGAAGGAGGGTAGCGTTATAGCGATATTTCCACCGATTGCTGGAGGTTAGCATAGGGGGCAAAACTCCCACTTTCTATCTTTCTCAATTATCCTCAAAATCTTAACACCATGTTTTTCGCAAACCTTCGAAGTTATAAACAACCTACCCTTCTGAGGTAGGGGTCGTGAAAACCTGCACTTCGGATAGTTCGAACAGCCTATAAACCTCTTGTTAGCTCTCTTCACCAACAAAACTCCACCACACTCTGGACAGACACCTATAGCGTTTTTTTCTATTTCCTCTTCTCTATCCTTCTCGATACCCTCCTTTATTATGCTTCCTAACCTTTCCCTATCGACACTCTTCAAAATCCTGCTCAGAAAAACGACTGATTCCTTTAAAACCTCTTTCTCATCAATCCTTTCTTCCGCAATCGCAGCCATATCCCTCTCAAGCTTTGCCGTCATGTCTGGGAGCGTTACGACCTCAGCCGTCTCCTTCAGAGCGTTTATAACTGCAAAGGCTAAGTTCGTCGGCCTTATCGGGTTGCCGTAGATGTACTTGCGATCGTAGAGCTTCTTTATGATCTCATGCCTCGTTGACTTCGTTCCTAATCCCAAACTCTCCATAACTTTTATCAGCGTTCCCGTTGTATAGCGAGAGGGTGGCTTTGTCTTCTCCTTCTTGATCTTCTTCTCCTCTACAACCAAAACCTCTCCAACCTTAAAGTCTGGAATGTAACTTTCCTCTGGCTTTGAATAATCGTATATCAACCTCCAGCCAGCAAATATCAGCTTTTTACCCATAGCCTTAAAGCCATGTTCGAGTTCAACCCTTTTAACCTCCCACTTTGCCTTAGGAGCTAATGTCGCTAAAAACCTCTTCACAATGAGTTCGTAAATCAACCATTCGTCCTTATTAAGTTCATCCCTACTTGCAACAGCTGTAGGATGGATCGGTGGATGATCCTTACTCTCTTTTTTTCCCTTAGATGGCTCGATACCATGTCTAAGAACAAATTCTGCATAGTCCCTAAATTCGCCGCTTAAGAACATCTCTACCAATCTCTTGAGGTTTATGGTTGGAGGATAGACTGTATTATCCGTCCTAGGGTAAGATATGTAACCTTCCATGTACAAGCTCTCTGCAATCTGCATAGCCTTATCGGGCTTCATAAATCTTGAAGCTTCTTTCAAAAACTCTGTCGTGTTGAATGGGATAGGTTTCTTCTCCTCAACGATGTTTTTCTTAAAGTTAAGCACCTTAACAACGTCGATTGATTCAAGGAGAGATTTAGCCTGTCTTTCATCTTCGAACCTTCTCTTGGCGTATATTCCCTTAACCCTAATCAGAGCGTTGTAGTAGTTCTTAGACTTGAACGATCTTATTTGCTCCTCCCTTTCCACTATTAACCTTAACGTAGGACTTTGAACCCTACCAACACTTAAGAAATCCTTTCCGAGTCTGTTTGCAGACAAAGACAGTAATCTAGTCAAAACTGCACCCCAAAGCAGATCTACCTTGTGTCTAACTTCGGCAGACTTTGCAAGTTTCAGATCTAAGCTCGTTGGATTTGCAAAAGCCCTTCTTATATCTAAGGGCGTTAGAGCACTAAATCTTACCCTATCAACCTTAACGTTAGGATTGACCATCTGTATGACCTTTACAGCTGTTAAACCTATGAATTCTCCTTCCCTATCATAATCTGTCGCTATAGTAATTCTCTCAACACCTTTAGCCAGCTCTAAGAGTGTTTTGACGACATTCTTTTCCCTAACCTTAACAACAAACTTAGCCTTTAAGAGTTCTTCAAGTGGAGTTTTTTTCCAATCGTTTAACTCGTCGGGAAAGTCGTACTCGATTATATGTCCTTTTAAACCCAAAACAAACGCCTTATTAGAGGGGGAGAAGTAGTAAGGAATACCGTTCTTTCTCAAAATTTTTATATCATTAAACAGTATTTGAGCAATCCTTCTTGCAGATTTATCTTTCTCAGCAATTATAAGCCACATCACTTAGATTCAATCAACACGGCGTTTATCAAGCCTTCTTGACTTGGTCTGTTTGTAACCTTTGCAAGTCCCATTTCAGTTTCAATTATCGCCCCCTTAGTTATCACGTTCCTCCTCGCATAGTGAACATGAGCGGGATTTTCAACAACTCTCTTTATCTCCACCCTAACCACCTTACCTTCACTCGGCACATAAACGTTGGCGTACTTATCTCTGACAAGCTTAACCTTGTAATTCCCACCCCTAACCCTCTCAATCTTAACCTTTCTCTCACCGATGAGAGTTTCAGTCTGAGGTCTACCCATCTCGTACTTCCTCTTTTTTCTGTGAGGCCTGTAAAGTCCTCCAGTAGGCTTCCTTCTGCTTCTCCCCTGCCAGATCATAAACCCAACTTTGGAGTCTGTTATTTAAAACTTACCACCAAACGTCCTTAAGCCTAAGCTTGTAAGCTATGACGTTTACAAATAGATGGAGAAGTGGAGTTATCAAAATTCCCGTAACTATGACTTCAGATGTAAAGAGGTTTGAGAAATGGGGAGAGAGATTTGCGAATAAAAAGGCGAATATGAGAAAGGTAAGTTGATCCAACACTGGAAAACTTTTCCCTCTCTCAACCCCAAACCTCCTCTTTATGAAACTGCCAAAAGCATCGCCTACCATTGCACCAAATGCTAGAAGTGAAACAAGCTGTAGGAAAGAAAGATAATCCATAGATGAGTAGAGAATGACACCAAAAATTCTCTCAACAATCCGTTGAATGTGAGCTATGAACATACCACCAAGAACTCCACCAACGAATCCTCTTATGGTTTTTCCGTCACCCAAAATTCTCTTCCCATCGATGAACCTCTTTCCAAAATCTAAAGGGGTTCCACCACCAAAGATGACAGCAAAGTTGTTGGGTGTGTATGCTGGTAAGAGTAACCAGATCGTCTCCAGTATCAATTCGAGCATGACCCTAGAACAACTCCTGTGATTTTACTATTTCCTTTAAATCTCCTAGCGTTCCCAAGTAAAAGACTTCCTCATCAACAGCGTAAACTTCAACATCTTCACATTTAACGTTTGAGAGAATTGGAGATAAGAACCTACAAGATGAAACGTCACTACCAGATACGAGAGGAGAAAACGCTGGAAGTACTATAACTTCCCTTTCAGTTCTTATCCTTAGGAAGCAGTGAAACGTGTAAACTCCATCAATTCTAATTTTAATTGCCGGATGTTCGTGTCCCATTATTATCCTCTTCGCATCACAATCTTTGTGTCCGTGAACGACCGTCCAACCTTCAAGATCGTAGCGATCCAACAGATTTAAACCAAATTTTGATAATATTGCCCCTAAGAAGTTGTCGTGATTACCCCTTACAACAACAACATCTAAACCTTCTTTCAGTAGGAATTTCAGGAGAACTTCTACATCTTCCCATTCGTAAGGTAGATTTCTTCCAAACTCGTGTTTAAGATCTCCAGCTATAACCACTCTTTCAATCTTTGGCAAGTTCCTCAATCTCTCAATGATATCTTCCAACTGAACCTTTGGAATAGCAATACCTTTTTCGATGAGTGCATTCTCTAAACCTAAGTGAAGGTCCGCAATTACAGCAGTTCTCTTAACTATCAAAGCCCTCTCGGGTGTAAACTTCATATTCACAACGTTCAATTTGTAAAGATGCTTATAGCGTTAACTGGAACACCTGGTGTAGGTAAAAGCACAGTTGCTGAAATCTTAAGGAGGAGAGGATACAAGGTTTTATCTGTGAATGAACTAGCAGAGCGTTTTAATTGTGTAATCGGTGAAGAAGATGGCTGTAAAATAGTGGATGTTGATGAACTTTCCAAAAAGGTTAAAGATATCGTAGAAGATTTGACTATCGTTGAGGGGCACCTTTCACACCTCCTCAATCCAGATTTAGTGATAGTTCTCAGATGTAATCCGCTAGAGCTTAAGAGGAGACTTGAATCTAAGGAGTGGCATGAAGAGAAGATTCTTGAAAATGTTGAAGCTGAACTTGTCGATGTCATTCTGATAGAAGCTTTGGATAGCGTTGGGGAGGTTTATGAGATAGATACAACAAACATGAGTCCAGAAGAGGTTGCAAATGCAGTGGAAGAGATTTTAAAGGGTAAAGGTGGGAAATACAAGCCTGGAAAGATCGATTGGATTTCAGAGGTTGGTGATGAGATTGAGGAGGTTATGAGGAAGTAAACAGCACAAGGTTTATAAACAATACACTATATGAATAGGTAGTCCCGGCTTAGCTCAGCCTGGCAGAGCGCGGGCCTGTAGTCTGGCACCGGGCAGAGAGCCCGGGGTCCCCGGTTCAAATCCGGGAGCCGGGACTAAAATCTAAACTTCTTTATCACTATCTAATCTTGGGTTTCTGAAAATCTTTTTAAATGGTTCAATCCATAGTAAAAGTATTCGGAGGTTTGAATGAAGTTAACCAAGTTTGCGCTGATTTGTGGTATTATTATAGCAATTCTATTCGCAGGATGCATTAAGCCCAATGAAACGACTTTTAGGGAATTAACAACGCATTAAACATCATTCGAACATAAAACAACTCCTTCGCAACCTATGCTAAAACACGTAACTATTGCTGGAAAATGGGAACAGCTAAGAGGTCTTGATGGAGGAGATATGCACTTTATATATCTAACAAATGATAGAGTTCTATTCATTTCTCACGGTTTTAGTTGTATTTGGAGGAGTGAAAATGGTGGAAAAAGCTGGGAGATGATAAAGCAGAAAGACTTTGTTGATGTTCACTTTTATGACATGGCTGAACTCGACGGTAAACTTTACGCAGGTTCAAATAAAGGTTTGTGGTATAGTGAAGATAGAGGCAAGACTTGGATGAAGATTCCAACCATTAAAGATGTTGATGACGGTAGGTATCACGCTATTTCGCTTGCAGTCTACGATGGAAAACTATTCTTTGCAGTTGTTCTCGATAAACCTTATAGACATGAAAATCCAGGAGATAGCAAGCTTTACTACTTAGAGAATAAGCAAGTTAAGGAGTTTAGTATCCCCACCAAAGAGGAGATAACAATTTCGGCAAGGGATCCCTACCTACTTGTTTCAGGTCCATACTCGGGTTTATACGTATATTCAAATGGTAGTTGAGATTTTAGATAAGCGAACGACAAAAGTTTACGTCAACGAAGATTTTAATCTTTACGTTGGAACAATCGAGGATACTCGTTTGCTGGAAGGGGTGTTGGCGGGACATCTTTTTTATTGGCACAGCTTGTTGGGATAGTCATAAACTTTACGACATTTCAACAAAGGGCAATTTTGCCAGCTCTTTGGTCTTTTATGGCAACGAATCAGTCGATACTGCATGTAGAAAAGCTATAAAGGTCGTTTTTATAACACAAGGTGGTAGAAACAGCGTTATGAAAACTGAAGACGGCGGAAAGACTTGAAAATACTCATACAACGGTGTTTATGGCGACACAATCAATGCTATAAATCCGATTAAAAATGGGCTTTTAAAGGGTTCTATGGTTATTACAGCTGTCTCAGGTATAGAGATTGCTCAAAGTTACGGGAATTCTTGGATGGATGACGTAGATTTTGTCACAGGCCGTAATGTAGAGGGTAAACTTCCAGGTTACTCTTGGTGTGCTGTTTCGCTAAATACAAAGGTAAAGGATAGATACTTTGGAGTGGGCATATCCTGCATAATAGCTAACGGTACTTCTTGCATCGAAAGGCTGATAGACGGCCCACACTACGAAATGGTTATTAAGGACGGAAAACTCTATGCTGGGAACTTAGATGGAGGAATAGACGTCCTAGACTTAAATACTCTTCAAATTTCGAAGTTATACGTAAATGGTGATGAACCAGTTCCTTTTGTTAGAGTTTTTGATGGAAAGTTATTCGTTGAGACTTACAATGGCAAATATGTTGGCGATTTTTAGATGTGAAAGGTAGGTCTGATAAAGTTTACGTCCTTGAAGATGACGGTTTTAAAGAAGTATACGATAGGTACGTCATAACGTTCTTCGTCAAGGATGGAAAATTCCTAGCTCTAAGTGATTCCTTAATTTGCAAGCCAACTCTCGATTCAAAAGGTATAGAGATAAGGCTACCTAACAAGGAATACACAGATTTAGCAGTCGATTGGGATGATGGTGTAGTTTTTGTATCTACGTTTGGTGATGGTTACATAACAATCGATGAACTGATAAAGGGTGAGTGTACTCTTAAGTCATTCAATGACGGTTTTTTGATGACTCTAAAGATTAGAAACTTAGTTTACTGAGATGACTATCTCTTCGCCAGAACTGAAGGAAATTCAGTTTATAGAATTAAAATAATAATTTATTATAAAGATTAAAAATTATTTTAAAATTTCATTAACGACTTTAATTCCAAACTTAATGAGCTCTTGAGCCTTCTTCTTAGACTTAGCCTCTGCAAATATCCTCACTATCGGTTCAGTACCAGAGGGTCTTATCAGAATCCAGCTGTCCTCGTAATCTATCCTTGCTCCATCCGTAAAGTTCGCCTCCGGGAACTTTTCCCTTAAACCTTTCAGAAGTTTAATCTTATCCTTGCAAGGAACCTTGGTCTTTATCATATGGTACTTGGGGATTTCCTTAACAAGTTCTGAGATGGGTTTACCTTCTAAAGCCATGAGCTCTAAAACCTTTGCAAAGCTCATTGCCCCATCTCTTGCAAGTAAATGCTCAGGGAATATCAGTCCACCGTTTCCTTCGCCACCAAAAACAGCTTTGACCTTTAGCATTGTTTCAGCGACAACGGGTGATCCCACTGGCGTATATATCACTTCTCCTCCAGCCTCCGTAACAACATCTTCAACACACTTCGATGAGCTTACTGGGGTAACTACCTTTCCACCACCGTGCTTCTCAACGTAGTACTTGGCCATCAAAGCAAGCATAACATCTTCAGGTATGAACCTACCCTTCTCATCAACGAAAGTAGCCCTATCTGCATCTCCATCGTGTGCAACCCCCAGATCAGCTTTAACATCCTTAACGACCTTCTTCAATAGTCCAACGTTCTCCTCAACGGGTTCAGGATTTCTCTGGGGAAATCTGCCATCTGGGTGCGCATTTATGCTTACAACATTACAACCAAGCTCCTTTAAGATGTATGGAGATGTAACGCAACCAGCTCCGTTTCCACAGTCGATCACAACTTTAAACTCTTTCTCAGCTATGGCATCGACATCCACCTTACTCAAAATTCCGTCTATGTAAAGTCTCTTGTAATCATCATAGTAAACCTGCCCTATCTTGTCCCAGCTTGCAAATTTGAAGGTTTTGCTTTTGTACATCCTTTCACATTCCCGATCCATATCCCTAGTAAACTCCCTACCATCCTCCTGAATGAACTTTATACCTCCGTACTCTCTTGGATTGTGGCTTGCAGTGATTACGACACCTCCCTCAACTTCATCCTTGCACTTGACATAGTACTGCAGAGCTGGAGTTGGAGCAATTCCCAAATCGATAACATCACTACCACAAGATGTCAAACCTGCTATAACAGCACTTTTAAGCATTGGACTTGATAAGCGAGTGTCCATCGCAACCGCTACCCTCTTTTTAAGCGTTCCCATCACTCTGCCAAGATTTAAAGCCATTTCAGGCGTTAACTCCTCATTAGCAATACCCCTAACTCCATCAGTCCCAAATAGTTCACCAACCGCACCTATTCTCGCCATAACTCTACTTCGAGAGCATTCGATTTAACGGTTATGCTAACCTATTCAAAATTATGAACATGACATCACCAAGGGTAACTGCAACGACAAAACCGAAGGTCATGAAGATTATGAACGGCAAAGCTGGAGTTACCCAAACCTCTCTGATACCTATCTCTTTCAACTTCCTAACTACATCATCATCGAACTCCTTACCCTTCAAAGATCTAATAACCTTACCGTCATCTCCAACCCATTCGAGGAGGTTGTGAAACTTTGGAATATCATCTATCTTAACCTTATATCCTATGAACATAGTTTTGGCAAAATCTCCCTTAACTGCATTTCTTACAAAGAAGTAGATGACTATAAGGGGTGCGACTATCACAGAATTTGTCAAGACGGCTAAGGCGAATATCATTCCTCTCGTGGTGAATTCAAAGATCTGTGGATACGTAGGGAACATCAGAGAGAGACATATGAGGGCTTTACAATCCGCTCCACCGAATCCTAACAAGTAGTACATTAATGTTGCCAGAACGAATATGAGAACGAACTGTAAAAGGGCAAATGTTAAATCGAATGGCTGTTGAACGTATTGAGCGATGTTTAAGGGAATTGACAGAGATAGCATTAGAAGCCAGAGTTTATCCTGAATTTCCCTCGTTTTTAAATCTTCCAAGCTTGCCTTAATGAGTACTCCAAGGGTTACGATAACCTTGATGATCTCGATAAGCATATGAGATCTGAAATTATGGCTGAAGCAGTTTCTCTACTCCCAGCACCTCTACCTATCACAAACACTTCACCAGCCAAGTCAGTCTCTATAAGTAGTGCGTTCAAAGTGCCACCAATTGCAAGCGGATGGTTTATTGGCACTAACCTTGGAGAAACTTTTAGATAATCCCTTGTAGCTTCAGCAATGAGTCTTATAGTGTATCCATTCTCCAAGGCAACCTTGAAAGCTTCTGGAGTAAGATCTGTTATACCAACCCTCTCCACATCCTCAAATCTTGCATTTAATCCCATCAAAGCGTTTGCGATTATCACGAGCTTTGCACTGGCATCTATACCTTCCACATCGTAGGTAGGATCGGTTTCAGCTATGCCAAGTTCTTTCGCTTCTTCAAGAATTATCTCGTAAGGTAAAAGCTCTTTCTCCATCCTCGAAAGTATGTAGTTACATGTGCCATTGAGAATACCTTTAACTGAAATTATCTCATTCCCAGCCAGATCGATCTTCGCAAGCTTTATAACAGGCACTGCACCACCAACCGTAGCTTCAAACATTAGCTTTGCGTTGTTCTTTTCAGCCAAATCCATCAGTTCCTTAAAGGCTACGACGAGAGGCCCTTTGTTAGATGTTACGACACTAATCCCTCTTTTAAGACACTCTCTTATGTGTGTCAATCCAGGCTCACCGTTCTCTATGTTTGTAGGAGTAACTTCGATGCAGATGTCAAAATCCAAGTCCCTCACGACATCCATTGATGTTACTTGCCTGGGTAAGCTACCCCTTTTTCTCTTTATGTTTAGAATCTCTTTCAGATCAAGCCCCTTCTCATCATAAACACCACCTCTTGAATCTGTCACTGCAACAACCTTGTAATTACCAATGAACTTCCTTAAAATTTCTCTCTTTTCAAGTAGAACTTCTGCAACACCTCTTCCAACTGAACCGAAACCGATAATCGCTATCTTCATAACGGCTCAATCACCATTATATCCTTCCTTCTACAAACATCCTTCAAAATCTTTAGTGATTCCTTAAGCCTCTCCTCATCAACAGCTGAAAGCTTTATGAATGCCGTTGACGGCTTGTTAAGTTCTGGCATAACAATTCTCATTTCAACGACCTCTGCAAATCCGGTTTGATCGATCTTATCGACAGTGTCCCTCAAATCCGTGTGTATTATGTGACCTATGAGCAGGAGAGATGTGGTTACGGTGTGTTTAATTCTGTTGTAACTCCTTATGACAATCCCCTTCCTTTCTATCTCTTCTATCAACTGATCAATCTTAGACTCATCAATCTGGATTGCTATTCTAACTGGGATCCTTCCGAGTGGTGTTATCTCATCCCTCTTATGAGTTATGCTAATCACGTTACCTCCAAGTCTTGAAATTGGCTCTAAAACCCTTATAAGTTGTCCAGGTTTATCTTCAAGCTCAACGACCATCGTGAGCATGTTACTCATATATCGGCACACCTTCCCTCTCAGTTACCTTCCTAAACTCCTCCATTAACATTCTTGTTATTTTCCCTGGCTTGCCGTCTCCAATAACTCTACCGTCTATCCAAACTATTGGACACACTTCAGCAGCAGTTCCAGTTACAAAAACCTCATCGGCTGTGTAGAGATCGTACAGACTTATATTTGTCTCTTTGAAAGGAATGCCAAGCTTGTGTATTATTTCTATAACTACTTCTCTCGTGATACCTTTGAGGTTGTTTATCGTTGGTGGAGTCATAATGACACCGTTCTTTACTACGAATATGTTGTCTCCACTACCCTCACTCACGTAGCCGTTGTGATCCAAGAATATTGCCTCATCACCTCCCTTCGCATTTGCCTCTATCTTTGCCAGAACATTGTTCAGATAGTTTAACGACTTTATGTTTGGTGGTAAGGAGTCTATAGCATTCCTCCTAACTGTAACCGTTATAGCCTTGATACCCTTTTCATAAAGATCGCCATAGAGCTTCTCCCAAGGTTGAGCAATAACTATTATCGACGGTTTTCCACACTTCCTTGGATCCAAACCCAAGTCACCAATCCCCCTTGTAACTATCGGTCTTATGTACGCATCTCTCAACTTGTTAACCCTTAAGGTTTCAAGGATTATCTCCATGAACTCCTCCTTAGATATCGGGATTTCAAGGGCTATGGCCTTTGCAGAATCGTAAAGTCTGTCTATGTGCTCTTTAAGCTTGAAGACTTTACCGTTATATGCTCTTATACCTTCAAAAACCCCGTCGCCATAGAGAAATCCGTGATCAAATACACTTATCTTAGCCTCACTCCTTGGAACAAACTTGCCATCGATGTACACGAGTAGCTCCTGCATGATGCTCAGGAAGATTCAAGCAATAATAAAATTTCGTTTTTAAGAAAAGTCGAAGAGTGTTCTCTGTGTCGTTGCCTTTAAGCTTGCTTCCGTGTATCCAAACCTTTCGAGTATTCTCATTACAGATGGGATCACCTGATGGTTTATGTAATAGTCCTTATCTACCTTTTTAGATATGACACCAGATGGTGTTCTTATCTTTAAATTCTCTCCATCAAAATTTTCAATTAGATCTATTGGATAGGCTCTATCACTCACACTTCCAGCGCCTTTGACTATGACAAAACCGACCTTCGTTCCAATTGGGTAGTATATTCCCATCTCCATAGCTCTTAAAGCTGCCTTCACATGAGCCTGTTTACTTTCATACTTATCGGGCCTCTTTGTAAGACCCTTGTAGATTACGTACTCTTCAAGTGGAATCTTACCAACTTTGATCTCATTAATAACCTCCTTGATAAACTTCAAAGCCTTCTCGGGATTCTTCTCTTTCAATATAATCTCTATGATTCCCCTCTGTATCTTCTTAGCTAATTCACACCAGTCTCCTCTCCTAACTTCCAATCCCTTTACAATTATCCTACCATCCTGAGTAAGCCCTGCATACCTCTTCTTTTCAACGAAGAATATGGTCTTGTAAAATTCATCAATTTCAAGTTGAATAGGTAACTCTTTTGAAATGACT
>Ga0190313_1000941_pt1 | contig 16292 bp, 18 predicted proteins | sample 4870071011_MG_FD_169989 | JGI IMG/M metagenome (GOLD analysis project Ga0190313, IMG submission 169989) | Hydrothermal vent sediment bacterial communities from Southern Trench, Guaymas Basin, Mexico - 4870-07-10-11_MG | ecosystem: Environmental > Aquatic > Marine > Hydrothermal vents > Sediment ...
TTTGGGTAATTATTGATTGATAAGCTTCTGCTTGTTCACGTAATATTCTTAATCTTGCAAGTTTTTGTGCTATTTTTGCTTGAATTTCTTGCACTGTCATCTTAATCATCATTATTCCTCTATGTAGATCACTGGATTTGATAATAAAGCGATTTTCTTAAGTTTGGGATTTTTTATATTCTCTGGTTTTAGCTCCTCGATCTTAATGATTCTAATTTGCATTCTCTTTAGCTTTTGGTTTCCGCCAATATATGAATAAAATTTGTCTAATGCTTCTTCCAAAGACAAAGCACGTACTTCTTTTGCGACGATGAAATCTCTTTTCTTCGCACGATACTTACCGATAATTTTGAATGTTTTTACCTCGCTCACGTGCAATCCCTTTGGTTCTCTATTATTCACAAGAAAAATTCAAGATTAAAATTAAAATAAAGCTATAAATAAACATGAATGATGAGACTCCCGATTTTTCACATTATATTTCTATTAAGCAAACCTTAAAATTTTCTTCAAGGAAAATCCAAACTTAGTTACTATGTAGGAACTAATAAGTAATCACTATGGTAAATAGCAGAATAAAGAAGCATGGTAATAATTGTGCAGTAATTATTGCATAGATTGGCGTTAGAATTTCCCGGTTTATTAACTCATATGTTAGCCACAAGAAGCACCCAAAGTGAATGCCTCCTAAGAATGTTGCAGATATTAAGGCGTGTTCAAGGGAGTGCATTCCAACCATTCGTCTTTTTAGATATGATGTAAACGAAACGCCGAGTATTGATAAAGATAAGAGTGAAATGAAAGAAGATACTAGTAAGGCCACCAATTGAATTTCGGTCATATATACATCTGCAATAGCATATAATTCGCATCCGATTACAAATGAAAATATTGATGCGATTAAAGTCTTTTCCCGTCCACTAATCACTTATTTCACCTCCTCTAATTTCAAATAAACAATTTCATCCGCTGCATGTTTTAATGCTGTTGAAAATCCTGGCTCAAATCCAGCAACAACAACTTTTAATCCTTTCTCTTTACCTTTTTGCACAATTGGTAAACAACGGGTATCACGGGAAATCACAAATAATACATCATATGGAATTTCCGAGAAAAGAACTCTAGATGCAAACACTGCCAACCAAATATATGGATCGGATTTTGCATCAATTGCATGAACTTCAAACCCGATCAAGTTTAATGCTTTGATTAGAGATGGTGGTGCATCAGATGATACAACGGCAACGGCTTTCTTGAGAACACCATACTCATCAATTTTTTTCCTTAGATCATTTAATGATACTCTTCTTCCCTCAACTTTTCTGAGGATGTTTGGTCCATCTAAAAGAGCAGCAACATACTTCTCACCCTTAAAAAATTTTCTCAAACGTTCAAGCATGCTTGTAAAGAACGTAATTTCAGACATCATATTCCCCCGTAGACTCCTAGCAAAAACACAAAAAACTATATCAAATATAAGCCAAATATAAACAATGAATAAAAGTTTCGCCTACTTCCCAAAAACATAAAAGATATTTTTGGGCAAGAGAGGACTCTAAAAGATAAGTCGTAATTATTCATAATTTCAAAAAAGGCGGGAAAAAAACATATATTGAAACGAAATAACTGTGGAAATTCTAATTAAATGCGATTATTTGGACAGTTTATCCAAGGTAATCAAAATGAAGAAAGAAAAAGTTTATCCCAAATGAATCATAAGAAAAAAATCCAAGTAGAAAGAATAATAAAGTTGTCCCTAAAAAGAAAAAATGAATTTTGAGTTTCCTTTTCAGAGGTGTTTAAACTATGGCAAGAAAAGCAGCCCCCGTTAAGGAGGCAATAATTGAGGCCATTCGCTCAGGAAGAACAACGCTCGATGAGATCATAAGCTATGTCTCAGAGAAAACAGGAAAACAACCACGCATTATCAAGGGAATCATCACAAAGATGGTAAAGAGAGGAGAACTAAGAAGGACCGACAATACCTTCGAGCTAGTAGAATAAGTGGAGAGTTTGTATTAGAAGAGGATTTTTTTTCTATTTTTTGGAAACACTATTAAACAGCCTATTTTGTGTTGCAAGAAAAATTTATTTCATAAAAATATCTCAGAGAATAAGGTTAAAACTGAGATAAAATTGGAGGAACTATCTTTCACGTTTAACTGCTACAAACAAAGGTCTTCCAGCAACAATCCAGAATTCAATCCGCCTACCTATTGAGATTTTGTCTTTCCATTGATCTGGAACTCGAAGAGTCACAGTTTCATAAGTCTCTGAGTCCATTACCTCAATTTCGTTTCCACTTATGTTTATAATTTCTCCCTCGCGCTTTAAAATGGTCGGCACGGGTAATCGGTCAGCAGTGGATTTGATAATTGTTCGTTTTTGACCATCAAAAAGTCCAATTGCAACGATGCGAGCCTTCGCTGCACCATGTTTTCCAGGCTTGCTTTTGCTAATAGATACAACACGGCATGGCTCATTATCAACCATAATGTAGCTGCCTTCTTTTAATTTTGACACCTCAATCCAAGTTTCTACGCCAGACATGACTAGTCACCCTTGATATTTTAAGAGGGGTCTAATAATTAAAAGAGTCTTCAAATAGTGTGTCCTATTAATAACATTTTAAATGATTTTTCTAATTCTTCTTTAATCAAATCTAGGGAGCAAAATGAAGTTTGCTTTATTATTACCTCGTGACATAATTGACATTAAGCCTATGAGTAAGCGCATAATTCTAGTGGGTAATCAAGATATTCTCGATATGAATGTGAGTGAAAATATAACTGTCAAACATCTTGTTAGACGTGGTAATCTTCGGATCGTTTCTGTTGATTACAAGAAGCCATACATTGCTGTAGGAACTTCTACGGGTGTGTTTTTCTTCTTAGAGGAGAGTTTCAGATATAACGCAGTGTACACTGGTCGCGATACATATGCATTTTTTGGAAAGTTTCGTTGTGGTAAGGAATTCTGCGATGTTGTATTCATTATGCGAGGACTTAAGAAGGAATCCTTTGGTGGTGCTGTAGAAGTGGCGATGATAAAACTAGCGGATGTTGTATCTGGAAAGCGAAAAGGTGTTTTTTCTGGAACTCCCTATTTCTTTGAGTCTCCCTTTATTGGTTTCTGTGAAAAAGCTTTTTTGCCTTCTGCATTGTCAAAAATTCTCGTAACTGATGTTGATGGTGATTCGTTAGACGAGCTTATTTTAGTATCTTCATGCCCTGCTGGTTGGACTGTTTTGATAATAAAGGGAAATGAGGAGACGTCTGGATTTCTTTTACCTGACGATGTTCTCTATCCAATTTCTATTCAAAAATATGACATTGATAATGATGGGCAGGATGAATTAGTTATTTTCTCAGAGGCGGAGAAAAATATCATCATAACTTTTGCAAAAATTATGGTGGATGAAGCAATTATTAGTTCTGTTCGTGTGGATAAGTCTCGGCTTGGTGATGCTGACAGATATTGGGGCGCTTTTCTTGATACTAATGGTGATGGTCTTCCAGAAATATTGATTCTAGCGGAGAAATTACCTGAAGAGGGCAAAATAATGTCCCATGTTAAGGCGTTTTCAATTTATGCTGATGGAAGCATATACAAAATAGGGAGTTTTAAAACTTTACCAATACTAAGGGTTTTTGTCTTTGATATTGATGCTGATGGAAGTGAGGAGATTTTATTACATACAATCAACGGTGTTCACGTGATTAAAATTCCAGAAAAGGCGAAATTGGATGTTTCTAAACGGTTCTTCTTTCCATCATATCTAACGAAAATATATGCTATGAGTGCTAAAGACATGTTACTTGTTGGTAATATTCTAGACGCCGAGAAGGAGAAACTCTTTGGAATTTATTACTCATCTGATGGCATATTGAAACTTCTTGGTACAAGCAATAGTGAACCTATTTCCAGAAAAATTGGTGAGCGAATAGCAATAACATATAGAGGCAATGGCTCCTGGCATTTTTTTGGATTTAAAGAAAATAAAATTGCTACAAATGTAAGTGCTCAATTAAATGGCAGTATTAAAGATGTGATGTTTACTAATCTTCACAATGAAGATTTGTTTCTTGTGGTATTAAATGATAAGAAAATAATAGAAATTAGTTCAAAAGAGACGCGGGACTTATATCTTGCAAGAGAGAATGAAATTATATTAGGGCTTTCTCAAATTGATACTCCCGTTGCAGTAACGTTGTGTCATAAATCTCAAAGCTCGCAATTGAGGATCATAAACCTTGAAAATAAAGAGCAAATTGCTGAACTAACTATTAATAATGATGAAGCACAATACGTGTTTTCGAGCGGGATTACTACATTTGCTAAGGAGAATAAGAAATATGTTGCTGTTCTTACAAATCGAAGAATTCTTCTTATACCAAAAACTGGAGATACAGAATCCAGAGAAATAGCAATAGGAAAAACCAATCTTGTAATACCCTTTGATATTGATGGGGATAATGTATCAGAATTTTGTATTATTTCCAGCGTTGGCTCTTTCATTTTTGACATTGATGGTAAAATAAGCAGGCTAAAAAGAAAACCAAGAGCAATAGATTTTATTGTAGAAAAGGGAAAAGCATATGCTCTTACATCTGTGGCCGTGGATGTTTTAAAACTTGAACTAAAAGAACTTCTCGCTTATTAAATGGGGACTGCCATGATGAGTAAAGTTGAGAGAATCATTGATATGTTAAGAAAGTTTGTATGTGTAATTCTTTCTGAATTATGGATTGAAAAGAAAAATGTAGCACTTATAGAAATTCAAAAGAAGGAATCAGAATATCCAAAGATTAGTTTTATTTTGGGCAACGAAAAAGCACGTAATTTTCTTCAAGCAATGGTTTTATGCAATTTTAATTTCATTTTGAAAAAAAGCGAAAAGAAGGAAATCAAGAAGGAGCTAGGATTCGATTTCTTTCAAGCACTAGGTGGATATAGATTAATTAGAGCTGACCCGTATGAAAGACAGCCAGTTCGTGATTTGATAAAGTGGATTATCAGTGAACCTTTGCCATTATCATTAGTTTCGGACTTGAGAAGAAAGTTCGGCGAATTTCTTAAAGATTTTCAAGAAATATCAGAATGTATTTTGAGGGAGTTTCCAGAATTAGTGACTGGTTTTTCAGAGGTAAAAATCAATATCCGAAAGCCAATGAAGATTAAAAGAAAACATCAACCACAATTACTTGCTGACATAATCTTCCATATTCTGGCTAATTATGCCACAGATTTTGATATTTTTGAACTACGCAATGTTTTAAAGCGTAAATATGGATTAACCGAAAATGAAGCTAATGAAAAGTTATCTGAATATATAAAAAGCGTTAGTGAAATTCTAAATGCAATAGACTTTTTCGTCAATGAATTTATTAAATTTTCCGAAAAAGAGAAACAAGAGTTTATCTCGTTAGTTTTGGAAAAGTTAACATGTAATAAGGAAGGACTCCTAACTCTTATCAATAACTGGAAGAAGATAAGTAAGGAATTTAACGTAGCTCCGAATATAGAATGGCTCGAAAAAATTATTGCTGAAAGCAAAGTGGATTCTCCCAAGTGGGATGAATTAGTTAGGCTCAGCATTAAGCTTAGTAAAAACCCAGAGCAAATCATTGAAATATTGAAGAATCTGGACAGAATCGATTATAAATTAATGCTAGACTTTAGATTTCCACCAAGAGTAATTGCGATGTTCTTTAATGCGTATGGCTTGCTCAAATGTCCAACTGGAATCTTACATAAAGATCTCCAAGACAGATTAGTGCAAGAGATAGAGAAAAACACGTTTGAAATAGAGGAGTTTCTACTTTTGCATTTATACGAAGATATACCATCTCAAACAAAATATCTAATAGCATCTCTAATTCTAGTTAAAACAGCAATTAGTGCAAAATTTAAATTAGGGGATTATAAGACATTATCAAAACGAGCGCTTACTCTAGCAAGCGAGTTTGTTGGTCAAAAAGTAGCTAGTGAATTATCTAACTGGTTGTTATCAAAAGTCATAAGTAAAATGTAATTAGATGGTCGCCGGTGCTACGTCTAGTAAAAAGATATTTCCCACATGAACTCGCTTGAGATATTTTTTAGCCGCTTGATAGCAATTCCAGACCTGTTTTTTAGGTGTAATAGGCAAATCGGTCATTATGAAATCTGGATGGAAGACCAACAAAGAATATGGGATGTCCGGATCTAACTCAGCTATAAACTTTGCAATTTGTTCAACCTCATTTGCATCAACATATCCTGGCACCAGTAGTGTGGTTGCTGTTAATATTGGTATCTTTTTTCTTTCATTGTAAAATTCATGATAAATTATCTCAAAATTCTTGAAAACTTGATCACGAGCTTTTACTCCTGTCAAAGCATAATAGATCTCTGGTGAGAATGCCTTAAGATCAAATTTTATGATTCCACCACTAACTAATACTTGCTCAGCAACTTTCCTAACTAAAACGGGATTTCCAGCTCCATTCCATTCATAGCAAATTCTTAAGATGCGATTTTCGGGTTTTTCTTCAAGAACGATTCTGTTAACATTAATCGAGTATGGGAGTTGGGGCTCTGGACTTCCACCAAAATAGCAGATACATGTGCATTTGTGATTATCCAGAATACGACGTGCTAAATCTTGAGCAGATACAATTAAACCCTCTGAAATTCGCTTGTGAGAGAAATTCTGACAGAACAAGCAGTCAAAGTTACAACCATAAAAGAATATTGCATAATTGTAGTATCCATATTCTGGACCAGGTCTTACAGCATATTCCGGATATCCTAACCCTGTCCCAGCCGGACAAAACCATGCCGCACAACAATTTGTAACATGTGGATCCCAATAAGCATATAATACGCCGCGTTTTGCTGTAGATAATGAAACTAATTTACCGTTTTCATTCCATCGTAATCCGCAGAAACCTACATCACCAGGGCCTAATATACATTCATTTGCACATAGGGTACATTTAAAACCATCGGCAGATTTTGGTGGATGGAGAGGTAATCCATAAGGTTTTCTTGCGATTTTATGAGCATTAACAATATAATCAATAGCTTCATTAAAATGACTTTTTAGACAGTCTTTGCATACACCAATAATTCTAGAGATGGGTTTTTCTTCTCCGCAAATTGCGCATACATGTATCCACTTTTTTCGCATACTTCTCAAGTAAAAAACACTCATCTTTTTTATTTTTCTTTTTGGGGTCTTTAATGGCAGACTTCACAAGTTTTCTTTACGTTTTCGTAGCATCCATAATCTTAAATATTGCCTACGTCATCATATACGTCAAATTCGTTGATTATAAGAAAATTCAGTTTTATCAATCACGTGTGAGGCAATGGATGGCTAAACGTAAGAAAGCTTTAATGACGGGAGATCCTAAATTATTACGTGATGTGGCAAAAGAGGCGGAGATAATTAAGAAAATGCAAGCTGAGGTTATGACTGAAACTATGAAACCAATGTTTTTGACGTTCTTTATTTTCATAATTCTAAACCTTGTAGCGAGAAGCATATTCACAGCATCAGTGATTAGTTTTCCATTTCCTATTTGGTTTGGAGGAGAAACGGAACTTAATGGTTTTTGGACTTTTGTCTTGATGGGATTTTTCCTAAATGCGATCATAAGACCAATAATGAAGTATTATAACATAATGCAGTGAATTCAGGAAAGTCTGATAATAAAAGAATCAATTAAAGTCGTTCTGCCGGAATTCGTTCTAATTTCCTCATGAAGTCTTCAAGTTTATGCTTTTTAATGGCTTCTAATACTTCTTCGTCACTAGCACCACGGGATATATTAATTCTCAGGTTGAGAGGAATTAAATGATCAACATTCATTCTTCTTCGCTTTACACCATTGAGCTCCTTTGGTCCCGTAATTAAAACAAAATTTTCGTCAATAATATCAACGATTACTGCTTTTCGTCCAGCGCGTCTGCCGCGCGTGATTACGCAGATTCTGCCGATGTCAAAGAGCTTGGGCATGTCATTCACCCCTTTATTTGTTATAATAATACGACATAATTTCAAAAGCAATAATAATTTAAAATTTGCATGCATGTAAAAATTGTCTAATGTTTTGAGTTTAAATAGTTCGAAAAGAGGCTATAGGATAAGGAACATTACTCTGGTCTACTTTTTATTTTTGGTGCATTTCTTTTCAACTAGTATTTTACAAATTGCAATTGCTAATTTTATAGCAGTTTTTTCATCAATTTTAGTTGTATTTATTATGATGTCAAAATCATCTAGCTTCCAGATTTCTATTCCATATAACTTTTTGAAGCGTTTTCTTTCACTTTCTTCTCTAAATTCAATTTCTTTTAATGCTTTCTCAAAGGAAATACCTTGTCTCTTAGCTATTCTACGTGCACGTTCTTCTTTGTCAGCAATGACGAGGACGTTTATTGGATCGTAGTCTTTTGCAAAATAAAATGCGAGTAAAGAATCTAGCACAACATTTCCTTTTTTAGCTTCTTCCTTCATCTTGTTATCTATCATATAGTCCACTTCTGGATGTTTCTCAACGTATTTTGTGAACTCTATTACGTCCATATTCATTTTTCTAGCTAATTCTCTAAAGATTTGCCCCGCGGATATGTACCGTAATTTTAACGCCTTGGCAACTTCCTTTGCAATAGTCGTTTTACCAGCTCCATGAGGGCCAGAAAAAGTAATAACTACATTCACAACAATCACTTAAATTATGCTGTACTGTATTTCTCTATTATTGCTAAAGTCAACTCACGGTGAAGGCACTCGGCGCATAGGTATCCACCGTATGGTCTATTTGGACGTTTCTTTGATTTGGGTACATCTCGGGGATCTCTAACAGTTCCCGCTAGTGGTTTCTTGCAGATAGCACACTTTGGAATGCCCTTTTTTCTTTTTTCGTAATGAACGACTAATCTGCCTCCTGGGGTTCGTACATGTATTTTTCGTAATGAGTGTGTCCTGTATCTTCTTCTTGGCATTTTCTTTTCCCTCTTTTAACAAAGATACACAAATACAAAGATAAATATTTCTCTAAATCTTCTTTCTTATAATATGCCTCATTGAGTGTTTTATTACTAATGCTGATATGTAGTGTTTTAAGCGTCTCTAATTCCATCGTCAGCGATTATGAACGTGCATTCACTTTCTGGTAAATCTGGAGCATCCAAAATCTTTGCAACGCGTGTATTTCCTTTTCCTTTTCTAAGAAATACTCGATATGTAACATTGTGAGCTACCACGTGTCCGCCTATTGGGGTTTGCGGGTTTCCAAATAAAATTCCGGGAGTCGCTACTACTTGATTTGTCACAACGACAGCGATGTTAAATCCCCAAGCAATTCTTTGAAGGTCGTGAAGGTGCTTATTTAATAATTGTTGTCTAACGGCAAGACTATCAATTCCAGTATATTCGGCTCTGAAATGTGCTGTAAGCGAATCAACAATTACTACTTTAATGTTTAACTTTGGAATTTCTGATCGTAATTTTCTAACAACTTCCATCTGTTGGTCACTTGAGAAAGTTCGAACTACATAGACACGTGAAAGTGCTTCCTCTGGATCAAGTCCAAAACGCCGAGCAATTGGTATAAGTCTCTCTGGTCTAAATGTACCTTCTGTATCCACATAAAGAGCGCAACCATTTAAGCCACCCCTTTCTTCGGGAAGCTGAACAGTAATACTTATGGTATGTGCTATCTGTGTTTTTCCAGTTCGGAATTCGCCAGCAAATTCAGTAATAGCGGAGGTGGGTATCCCTCCACCTAGCAACGTATCCAATGATTTTGATCCAGTAGTTATACGCTTTACCTCTTTTCTTATTGCGAGATAATCTAGAGCTGAGACGAAACTCATTTTTACTACTTTTCGCGCAGCCTCTACAATTTTTTGTGCAGTTTTTTCTCCAATTCCAGTTTCTTCCGCAAGAATTCGTGGTGAAGTAATAGCCAGTAGTCTAATTGAGGCATATCCGCTTTCAAATAATTTTAATGCTGTTGCTCGTCCTACTCCTGGAAGTTTCATTAACTCTTGTATTACTTGACTTTTCCACTGGTCGGTTTTTTTAGTGGTTGTTGATGTGGTTTTTGATGATGACGTTTTTGTTGCCGTTGTTGTATTTACCTTACTTGTCTTTTTTCGAGTGCTCAATCAAATCACTCTCACTTTACTCTTCACTTTAAAGAAAGACTAGAGTAAAAGTTAAAAAGTTCATAATAGGTCGAAAAGATATAATGTTTTGTTTGATATTAAAATGATGAAAATTTATAGGGAAGAAGAAATGAAAGCTATTCTTCTGACTGGAATGCCGGGCTGTGGTAAATCAATCTTTACAGAAGTTGCTATAAAATATGGCCTTCCAGTAATATCCATGGGTGATTGCGTTAGAGAGGAAACCGAAAAACGTGGTCTTGAGCCAACACCAGAAAATGTAGCAAGAGTTTCAATAAAGTTGAGAGAGGAACTCGGAGATGGAGCTATCGCGCATTTAACAATTAAGAAAATAAAAGAGCTAAGTTTGGATAAACATAAAAATAATGTAATAGTGATAGATGGTGTACGTAGTCTAGCGGAGGTTGAAGTTTTCAAGCAGTTTTTTAATAAGATATTAATTGTTGCTATTCATGCATCTCCTCTGGTTAGATACAATCGAATTCTAAAAAGAGGACGTACCGATGATGCAAAGACTTTTGAACAACTTAGAAAGAGAGACTTAAGAGAACTTGGTTTTGGCATAGGAAATGTAATAGCACTAGCGGATATAATGCTTATTAACGAAAATAAAAGCAAAGAGGAATTCGCAAAGGAATGTGAACAAGTTATCAGGAAAATTTTGGTTATGTTTGAATCAAATAAGTAATGAAGGTCGAATAAATGGAGCATTTTCTTTACGAACTTATGAAGAATCCAGATAACATTCGTATCGTTGCTACCATTGCACACATTGATCACGGAAAGACAACATTTACTGATGTTTTAATTGCTGAAGCAGGGATACTCGCTCCGGAATTGATTGGTATTCGATATCTTGATTTTTTAGAAGAAGAACAAAGAAGAGGAATTACGATAAAAACTGCTGCAATCTCTTTAGTTGTTAAAGCAGGGAAAGAAAAAATTTATTTATTGAATCTAATTGATACTCCTGGTCACGTAGATTTTTCAGGGAAAGTTACTAGAGCTCTTAGATTAGCCGATGGCGCAATTGTAATTGTAGATGCCGTGGAAGGTATCATGTCACAAACAGAGTATGTTCTACGATCAGCATTAGAAGAATACGTCAGACCTATTCTCTTCATAAACAAGGTTGATCGTCTTATTGACGAGCTCTCTTTATCAGAAACAGATATAATGAAAGTTTTCTCAGAGATTATTTCGGAATTTAATGAATTGATTGATATTTTTGCAGTAGATGATTTACAAAAAAAATGGAAAGTTACCCCCAAGGAAGAGTCAGTGGTTTTTGGTTCGGCATTACAGAGGTGGGGATTAACAGTACCAGAAGCTATGAGAAAAAATGTAAAATTTAGGGAAATTCTGAGATTATACCATGAAGATAGGAAAAAATTGTTAGAGGAATTTCCTCTAGGAAAACTAATGACCCGTGTAATTTATGAGAAACTACCTTCGCCCTCACAAGCTCAGAAATATCGATTGCCTAAATTATGCAGAGGCGAAATACTATCAGAAGCAGTAAGATGTGATAGAAAAGGTAGCACTTTTGCATACATAGGTAAAGTTCAAGTGAGTAATGGTGATGTGGTTGCTTTTGGAAGAATTTTTTCAGGAGAATTAAAAAGAGGAAAATTATGGAGATTACCGATTCAAGAACCAATCAAAATTCATGCAATTTATGTCCCAATAGGAGAAAGACTTTTATCAATCTCATCGGTCTCTGCGGGAATGATATTTGCTGCAAAAATGCCCGGTGTAAAGCCAGGAGATACAATTAGTGATAAAAGAGTCACTAGCTATTTCAGAGGTCCCCACTATTTAGTACAGCCTGTTATTGCGGTTGCAATTGAACCAGAAAACATAGGAGATTACAAAAAAATGCTCAAAGAATTGGAGTTATTGATACTGCAAGACCCTGATTTATTCTATGATGTGAATGAGGAAACGGGTGAAGTAAGACTTTATGGTGTTGGTGAATTACATTTAGAACTCGCACTTAAGGAACTAAACAAAAGAGTGAAAGTAAGAGCATCCAAACCGATAGTAATCCTAAGTGAAATTCCGTCTCATTCGGTCTCAGTAGAAAGGTATAATCTTCATGTCAAATTAGAGCCAGCATACAAAGAACAAGACAACATAATAATTGTTGAAAGTCGATGTGACTTCCAAGTAGAGGGGCTTAATTTCGAAGAAAAACAAGCACTCCTTAAGGTTCTCAAAAGCATATTGCGCGTTGGGAAAAAAGGAGGCAGCATAACTGGGTTAAAAATGCATATTAGAGTTAAAGGCGCAGATATTAGGGAGGTTCTCAGTGCAATATCAGAAGTGTTCACAAAATTGGAGACCAAGTTGGTAGAACCATTGTATTTATTTGATATAATAACGGCGCCTGAGTTCATTGGTGATGTGCAAGCGGAAATTAGAAGAAGGCGCGGAGAAATAAAAGATATGATTCCAGAATTCGGAAAATATATCAAAATCGTGGGCATTATACCCGTCAAAGAATCACTCGGACTTGTATCAAAGCTTAGATCAATCGCACATGGAAAGATTTTTGTACAGCTCAAGTTTCATGGCTTTAGAAAAACAACATCAGAGTAACTCCTCATAATTCCCATGAATGTTTTTGAGGAGCTCCTTAAGCATTCTAATAGTTCTTTCAATAGTTACCCTGGTTTCATTGTCGATATCAGATCTCTTTAACTTTTCCTTAAGCGAACGAATTGTTTCGAAATATTCCCATGGATATACAATCCAGGCGTTTGTCTTTTTTACATAAAAATCTGGAATAAATTTTGTCCAGGGCTTTATGTGTAAGCAAGCAACTTTAACATCTTTTGGATTCTGTTCTTTCACATGTTTAACAATTTCTACAAGTGTTTCACCAGTATCTGCGACATCATCCACAATAAGTACATTCTTTTTTTCTATCTTAACCTTATCAGAAAGTGGTTGAATGATTCTTACTTTACGTGAGGTAGTGGCAATATCGGCATAGAATTCTGCTTGAACTGTAGCAATTAATTTAACATCTAATATGTCTGATAAAATTCTGGCGATAGGTGCGCCGCCTCTTAATACAGCAACTAAGACATCTGGTTTGAAGTTGTTTCTTTTTATTTTTCGTGCTAATTCGATGGTGTCAGAAAAAATGTTATCCCAGGAAAGAATGAGAAACTTCAACTTGGGTGTGGCCATACTTAATCCCAAAAATAACCGAAAAATAAAAGTGCGATTTTTGTTTATTCAAAATGTTAAAACATACACTGTTGTTTCGCTAGGTAACGCGTTAGTATCAAGTTCAATTTGATTCTTATCGAATTTATTTACATTACCTTTCCACAGTTTTAAGAAGTCATCAATAGTTTTGAGATGACCAAATATTCCCTGATTTAGCTTTGGATGATTGTAGTGCATTGGAAACACAGCGCGTGGGTTGAGTTGATTGATGATTTCAATTGCTTCGTGGGGTCCTATAGTATAAACACTCCCGATAGGAATAAAGAGGATATCTGGACGACCATATCGGGTTAGCATACTTACTTGCTCATTATTTAAAATGTGCCCTAGATCTCCCAGATGAATAATTTTCGTATTATTAACCAAAACAAGGTATGCCGAATTTAATCCTCGATATCTTCCACCAGCATCATCATGTGCTGTTTTAACACCAACGATTTTAATTCCGTGCACATCTTTTTCTCCGAAGAATTTAATTAAGTGTATTCCACCAGTTTTGATTACTGGGCGCCAATTTGCGTGGTCAAAGTGCTCATGGCTGCATAGAACAATATCAGCCGTTTTTTCTGGTAATGAAAGATCTCCAGTTGTGATAGGATCAAATGGATCGAAAACCAATGTTATTCCCTTATCTAGTATATCAACTTGGAAGCAGGCATGACCCCAGTAAATTATTTTCAGGCGCATTTTTTAATCACCTAAATAAAGATAATCCTATATTTACTGTGAGCGAATCCATCTGCCTTTTTTCGTAATGAAATTTTCTCCATCAAAAACTAAATTGCCTCTCAAGAAAACAGCAGTAATTCTTCCTCGTACGAGCATTCCGTGATAGGGAGTATTTCTAGCTTTGCTTATCATTTCATCTTCATTAATACGCCAAGTAACTTTAGGGTCAAGTATTACAATGTTTGCAAACATACCAGGTTTCAATTTGCCGTAGTCTCTTAGCTTAAGAATATGTGCGGGCTTTAACGAAAATGCTTCAACGATTTTACAGAATTTCGCTGCTGAAAGCCCCAATTTCTTTGTTAGTGAAAAAACTAAGGGTATGAAAAATTCGATGCTTGCGATTCCAGGTGGTGCATTTTTAAAATCTGATTTCTCTTCTCTCGAATGAGGCGCATGATCTGTCGTAATGCAATCAATCCATCCATCTAATAGACCTCTTATAAGTGCATCTCTATCTTCTTTTCCCCTTAATGGTGGATTACACTTTGCTTTAGCACCAATTTTCCTGCCATAATCTTTTGTTAGAATTAAGTGATGCAAGGTTACATCGGTTGTGATTGGTAATCCTGATTTTTTAGCGTTAATTATTTGCTCAAGTGCAATCTTTGTTGAAATGTGTGTGATATGAATCCTATATTGCTTTTTTCTAGCGATTTCTAATGCTACCTTAACTGCCATAAGTTCTGCTTTGCTAGGTCTACTTCTTTCAAAAGAATCATAATCATTTCCATTTTTCTTAATAAAATCTGGATGTTCTGCGTGAACTATGAAGAATGTTCCAACTGGATATTTTTCATTTAAGAGTAACTGAAATTGTTCGCGATCATACATGTATACCTTAAAACCGGGACAGAGGTTCCTTGCTTTTAAACTTTCTGAAGGGTTAGTTATTAACATCCAAAGATCGAAGTCAACATAGGACTTTTGCTCAGCAATTTTTGCTTTAGTCAGAAGGTGTTCAACAGTATTTATGGGTGGAATATTGTTTGGCATGTCTACGACAAAGCAAACTCCTCCTGCTGTAGCTGCTTTACTTCCGCTCTCCCAATCTTCTTTATACTCTTGACCAGGCTCTCTAAAGTGTACATGGAGATCAATTGCGGCAGGTAGTGCGATTTGTTCTTGTGCATTATAAATCGCATCAACATTCCTTATATAATATCGAATATATTCTGATTTGACTATTCTAACGATCCTTTCTTTCTCTATCAGAATATGTGCCCTCGTGAAGTGATTTTTTCTTGGAATCATTACATTTCGAATCAAAAGCAATGTTCTCGCCGTGTTTATGTATTGAAATAACATTCCATGTAAGCACAATATATTATCCAATATTGGAGATAAAAGATGCCAAAACTAGTTCGAGTCGGTGCTGCTCAAATTGAACCAAAACTAGGTGATTTAGAAGCAAATAGAAAGAAGATTAAGAACTTCATTGAAAAAGCCGCTAAACTCTCAATAGATCTACTCGTCTTCCCAGAGTTAGCCAATTCTGGCTACAATTTTGCTAACAGAGAAGAAGCAGAAAAATATGCTGAAAAAATTGAGGATAGTAAGACAATAAAACTTGTTGAGGATCTTTCTAGCGAGTTTAACATGTATATTGTTCTCGGTTTTAACGAAAAAGGTGAAGACGGACTTTATAACTCAGCAGTTCTAATTTCTCCAGACAAAGGAGTTTTAGGCGTGTATCGTAAAGTTCATTTATTTTATCGAGAGAAGGAAATATTCAAACCAGGTAATGGTTTCTACGTTTTTGACACCAAAATCGGGAAAATAGGGATTATGATTTGTTTCGATTGGATTTTCCCAGAAGCAGCAAGAACACTTGCTTTAAAAGGAGCTGAAATAATCTGTCATCCCGCGAATTTGGTATTACCTTACTGTCCAAAAGTAATACCATGGCGTGCTTTCGAAAATCGTGTATTTACAATTACTGCTAACAGAATTGGAGAGGAAAGAGACTTGCGTTTCATAGGAATGTCCGTAATTTGCTCAGCGACAGGAGGATACTTAGCAATAGCATCTCCAAATCTCGAGGAAATAATATTCGCGGACATAGATCCTAGTTTGGCTAGAGATAAGAAAATAACACCGCTTAATGACATCTTTCAGGATAGACGTCCAGATGTATACTT
>Ga0190313_1000944_pt1 | contig 16267 bp, 19 predicted proteins | sample 4870071011_MG_FD_169989 | JGI IMG/M metagenome (GOLD analysis project Ga0190313, IMG submission 169989) | Hydrothermal vent sediment bacterial communities from Southern Trench, Guaymas Basin, Mexico - 4870-07-10-11_MG | ecosystem: Environmental > Aquatic > Marine > Hydrothermal vents > Sediment ...
GAAAATCCTGACGAGGCTTTTCTCAGAAAAGCCCCGCAAGAGGCCTTATTAGGCCTCTTTATGGCACAAATGGAAAGGAGGAACGAGCATGGACATAGAAAAACGAAAAAATAACCGTACTCAACAACACCTGTGAAAAACCAAAAGCCTTAAATCCCGTTCAGAATATGGCTCCGACAATTGTCGTTGCCGAAAGGTGCGGCAGAGAAAAAGAAGATAGTGGAGGCATTCCATGTCCGAAGAAAACACAGAAGAGAAGATATTCTATCCGAGTGAAGAGATGAAGGCCAGAGCCTACATAAAAAGCATGGACCAGTACAGGGAGATGTACGAGGAGTCCGTAAACAACCGCGAGGAATTCTGGGCCAGGATGGCCGAGGAGCATGTGGACTGGTTCAAGAAGTGGGACAAGGTGGTGAGCGAGGACTTCAACGAAGCGAAGATCGAGTGGTTCACCGGAGGCAAGCTCAATGTGGCCTACAACTGTCTGGACCGGCATCTCGAGAAGAGAGGAGACAAGATCGCACTGATATGGGAAGGGAACGAGCCCAGCGAGAGCCGCACATTCACCTATAAGGAGCTGTACGACGAGGTGAACAGGTTCGCCAATGTCCTGAAGAAGAAGGGCGTGAAGAAAGGGGACAGGGTCAGCATATACCTCCCCATGATACCCGAACTGGCCATATCCATGCTGGCCTGCGCGAGGATCGGCGCGATACACTCCATCGTGTTCGGAGGTTTCTCTGCGGAGGCGCTCAAGGACAGGATCCTCGATGCGGAGTCAAAGGTGGTCATAGTGTCCGACGGGAGCTTCCGCGGCAAGAAGACCATTCCGCTCAAGGGGAACGCCGACGAGGCGCTCAAGGACTGCCCCAGCGTCGAGACCTGCATAGTTGTCAAGAGGGCTGGCAACGATATAAACTGGGTGGAAGGAAGGGACACATGGTGGCACGAGGAGATGGCCGCCGATGACATCAAGGGAGAGTGCCCGCCTGAGGAGATGGATGCGGAGGACCCGCTGTTCATCCTTTACACATCCGGTTCCACCGGGAAGCCGAAGGGCGTTCTGCACACCACCGGCGGATACCTCGTATATACCTCGGTCACCCACAAGTACATTTTCGACTATCACGAGGAGGATGTTTACTGGTGCACCGCCGATATCGGCTGGGTTACCGGGCACTCCTACATCGTGTACGGCCCGCTGGCCAACGGCGCTACCAGCATAATGTTCGAGGGAGTCCCGAACTATCCCGACTACGGCAGGTTCTGGGACATCGTGGAGAAGTACAAGGTCAACATCCTCTACACCGCACCCACGGCAATCAGGGCCATCGCGAAGGAAGGGGACGAATGGGTGAAGAAGCACGACCTCTCCTCTCTCAGGGTCCTTGGCAGTGTGGGAGAGCCGATCAACCCGGAGGCGTGGATGTGGTACTACAATGTGGTAGGCGGCGGAAGGTGCCCCATTGTTGATACATGGTGGCAGACGGAGACCGGCGGAATACTGATAAGCCCGCTCCCCGGCGCGACGCCGCTCAAGCCCGGCTCGGCAACATTCCCGTTCTTCGGTGTGGAACCTGCCATCCTCGACGATAAGGGGAACGAGCTGGAAGGGAACGGAGTCGAGGGGTCCCTCTGCATAAAGAGGTCGTGGCCCGGCATGATGAGGACGGTTTACAGGAACCCCCAGAGGTTCAAGGAGACCTATTTCTCCATGTATAAGGGCTACTACTTCACCGGTGACGGCTCCAGAAGGGACAAGGACGGCTATTACTGGGTCACCGGCAGGATAGACGATGTGATAAATGTCTCCGGCCACAGGCTCGGAACCGCGGAGATCGAGAGCGCACTGGTGTCGCACCCCGCCGTTGCGGAGGCGGCCGTTGTGGGCTATCCTCACGACCTCAAGGGCTGGGGGATATACGCATATGTCATCCTGAACACGGGGCAGACACCATCAGACGAGCTGAGGAAGGAGCTGGTGAAGCATGTGAGGGCCGAGATCGGCCCCATAGCCACGCCGGACAAGGTACAGTTCGTCAGCGGGCTGCCCAAGACCAGGAGCGGCAAGATAATGAGGAGAATCCTCAGGAAGATCGCCTCCAACGAGATCGATTCCATCGGAGACACATCAACGCTTGCGGACCCTTCAGTTGTCGAGGCGCTTATCGCCGGAAAGCAGTGAAAACCGCATAAAACCCCTTTTTCCCTGTTTTTTATCGCTGCCCTCACCCAGAGAACCTTACATCCTAACCGCCGGAACACTATATTCCCACAGGATATTGTGATATTGGAATCATTCTCATCTATGCATTGTCATTACTCGAATTAAATCCGCATATGAAACTTTCTGTCAAGCCAGCGTAGAAAACTATTTATAGGAGATGTGCATATATTCCTCTGGCCAGTTGGCCATACGAAAAACGGAGGGAAACCATGGCAATGGAACCTATATCTGTGGAAAAAGCGATAGAAATAGCAAAGAGCAAGAAGCTAGTAGCGGGCCGTGTTAAGGGAACCGATGGTATTCAATTTACCAAAGGAAACAACGACAGGCTTGAAGAGATAAGCTGGGACGAGTTCAAGAAGACCCTGAAAGAGAGGAAACTTCAGGTCTACGAGAGCGGCGGATGGATGAAGATAATGAAGAAGTAGTTCTTCACGCCCGTCCCCAAACCCTTTATCTTCGCTTTTTCACTCCGGGTCCGTCAGAGGGAGATGTTGAATGTGTTCCGATATATTTATTGATTAAATCCAGACGGCAAAAAGTATTAAAACCATGAGAACATCCCTCGGTTGCAAGGGGGAGCACCCGTGATACTGAGACCCGATACGAGACATTACGATAGCGACAGCGATAAGTATGGATTCTGCAGATCCTGCGGTTCCATCCTCATAACCCTGCCCGGCGACCGGCGCAACGGTTACTGCTTCGAGTGCTACTCAGCTCTGCAAAAGAGCGACGAAGGCACTGAAAGGCAGGATCAGTCCTCTTTCTCCCGAACCCTCTGAAGCGGGCCGGGCGCCCACCAGTTCCACTTTTTAAGCAGTATCATTATGGCAGGCACGAGGTATATGCGAACTACCATGGCATCGAGAAGCACGAGGAACGCCAGGGCGAATCCGAACTCCTGCAGCATGTTCATACCGGAAAGTAGCATGGTTCCGAACGCCCCGGCCATTATGAGGCCGCATGCGGTTATTATTCCTCCAGTATTCTCCACGGCCGTAACAACCGCCTCCTCGTCGCTCTTCCCCTTCAGCACCTCTTCCCTTATTCTGGTGGTGAGGAAGACATCGTAGTCCATCCCCAGCCCCATGGATATGACGAACAGGATCATGGGGATCATCCACAGAACCTCGGCACCCAGTATCTGGCTGAACAGTATATAGGTCACGGCCAGCGTCCACGAGACGCTCAGAAGGATGGTGAGGATCAGGCGCAGCGGGACGAGGACCGACCCGAGAACCAGCAGAAGGACCAGGAAGATGCCGAGTATGACCACTATCTCCATCACATGAAAGTCGCTGTTGAACACGCTGCTTATGTCCACCATGCCGGCGGTGGAGCCGCCTATGAGGAACTCATCCGCAACACCGGGGTTCTCCGCCATGAACGAATCCCTGTAGTCGCGTAGGCCACGTACCACATCCAGGTACTCCATCGAAAGAGGGTCGCCGGCAAGTATGACCTTTATCATCACCGTTCTGCCGTCGGAGCCGATATAGGAGAGGGCGGATGCGAGGTCCTCTCTGGAGGTGAGGTTGTCCGAGGAAGAGGCCTCCGTCAGAGAGATCGGGCTGCCCTGAGGCTGGACAGGGGAATACACGCTCTTGATCCCGTCGCTGGAAGATATCTCCGCGGTTATGTTCTCCAGAGTTTTCACCAGACCCGTGTCGAACTCCCCCGTATCGTTGTGGTATATCGGCCGGTCAAAGCGTATGATCACATAGGTGGGCATCACCATCCCCTTCCCGAAGCCATCCGACATGACCGTCATGCCGTCCTTGCTCTCGGTCTGGGGCATTCCGGCGATGAAGTCGAATCCCGTCTCCATCTCCAGTATGACATAGGTCGCGGGAACGGAAAGAATGAGCGCAGCGAGAACGATGGCCTTGGCGTGCTTGAGAGAGAAGCGGGCGCTCTTATGGAAGTAGCCGGTCCCCATCTTCTCCCGCTTCCTGTCCCATCTCCCGTGCCCCGGCCAGAATATCCGGTCCCCCAGAAGCATAAGGATCGAGGGGATGAAGGTCAGTGCCACCAGAAGGGCGATGCCGATACCGATCGCTATTGCAATCCCCATGCTCTGGGTCATGGGAAAGCTCGTGAGCGAAAGGGAGCCGAACGCTATCATCACCGTTATCCCGCTGGTGGTTATGCTCTCCCCTGCCCATGTGACGGCGGTTCTGACGCTCTCCTCCTTATCGTGCCCTCTCAGCCGCTCCTCGCGATACCGGGAGATTATGAATATGGCGTAGTCACTTCCCGCGCCGAACATGGTGGTCGTGAGCATGGGAAGAACGGAATAGTGTATGTTCCCTATGATGCCGGAAAGAAGGTATATGGCGGCCATTGCAGTGACCACCGCCATCCCTATGCTCCCCACGGGCACCGCGGGAGCCACCAGCGAAACGAAGAAAGCCCCTATCAGAACGAAGATGAGGATGATGGTTATAGGGTCTATTCTCTCTATGTCCTTATTACTTTCCTCCTTCATGTCCATAGCGATGGCGACATTACCTGAAACATAGGCCTTGACCCCTGCAGGTACCGTCGAATGAACGATATCCCTTATTGCGGCGACATTATCCTTCACCGCAGGGTTGTCCGAACCCCTGCTGAAGCCCATTATAGCCAGCATGACATCGCCAGACACGAACCCCTTGAGCACATCGTCAGGGACCGGAAGGGGAGGGGACAGGTATGTGCTGCCCCTCACGAACGAATCCGCCAGAACAGAGGCATCGTCCTCCGAAGGCTCCGGACCGAGGGAATAAATGTCGCGAAGGGCGGTCATGTTGTCGATGGAGGAAACAGAGGAGAATATGGAAAGAGCGGCATCCCTCACTGCGCTCTCGTTGCTCCATGTCCCAAGGTCGAGCTCATCGGCCACGGTTCGCATCATCTCCGAGAACTGTGAGTCGGGAAGGGACGGGAGAAAAACGGACAGGGTGCTCTGCAGTGCCTTCTCCTCCTCCGCATCCGGGTTTATGACCGTCTGCCTCTCGGTGCTGGCGTTCCACATGGAGGCGAAGGTGCCGAAGTAGCCGCTGAGCAGCGAAGGGTCCATATCGGCCGGCCCTGTCTCGTTTCCCGGAACGGAGAGCATGTCGGATATCACCGCGGAGCTCTGGACCCATGCCAGCCTGTTGATGGCGGTTATGTTATTCCATGTGGTCAGGTTAAGGGACGACCGAACCGCTGTAAAAGCGGCGGCCGCAGCGGGGTCCATGCCGGCGGAGAAGGTCGCGACCGCATCGGTCACCGCCTGTTCACCGCGCAGCTGAGGATCAGCCACCAGAGTGGCGTTGGAGGCCGAGGAGTTCCAGTAACCCGAAAAGATGCCGTAGTACTGCAATATCTCGTATCTCTGTTCCTCGCTGGCGTTCATATGAGAGATGGTGGCGACGGTGCTCGTATACGCATAGAGGTCGGCGGCGCTGGCGTTCCCGTCCGAGGAGTAGGACTGGAGCCAGTACTGGATGTGCATGGAAGGGGTGCCGAAGAGAAGGGTCGCGGTCTGGTTCACCCCTTTCCAGACCCCGGTGTACGCCTCGGGAATGCCGAAGAGCATTGAGGCGGTCATGTTCACCCCAGCCTCGGTCTGATATATGCCAGGTGCGAGGGAGATTATCTCCTGCTCGAAGATCTGTCTCTCCACGGAATACACGGTGGTCACGCCGTTCAGGTACCGGATGTCCTCGTTTTCGGAGATGTTGCTCTCCAGATCGAGAAGGTAATCCCTCATGGCCGTGCCGCCCACATCCCCCTGAAAGACCAGTATCAACGATGAGTTATCCACGCTGCTACCGAACTGCTGCGACATAAGGTCGGCGGCTTTCTCGGATTCTATGTCCGGCGGAGCCATAGAGGTCTCCTCGTAGTCTATGACGCTACCTATATGGGAGACATATGGAGCCGCAATCAGCAGGATTATGAGCCATATGACTATTATCGCTTTATGCCGTCTGATTATTCCGTTAGCCAGACTTCCGAACAGATTCATCCTATCACTGTTAGTAACCATAGTACTAACATTTAAATACCTTTCTTTCTTTTATACCGCTCATGACAGACATAACAAAGGACATCGAGGACGCTGCGGGCCCCCTCACCCAGATGGGACTCACGGGGTATGAGGCGAAGGTTCTCGTTGCCCTCCTGAAACTCGGCCGCTCAACGGTGCGCGAGATATACCCCATATGCGGAGTCCCCCGCTCTGCGGTCTACGGGGTTCTGGAGAGGCTGAGAGCAAAGGGGCTCGTTCATGTGGCCAGCACGCGGCCTACCAGCTACGTATCCGTCTCTCCTGCCGAGGTCATGGAGATAATGGAATCCGACTTCGAGAGAAAAAAGGAGGGGGCCTTCGAGGTGCTGAGCGCGATACACACCGCCCCCACCAGAGTTCAGGACGAAGAGGAGGTCTGGCTACTGAACGACACCGAATCCATCGTAAGGATGTCCAGAAAACTCATACTCTCCAGCAAGAAGGAGATCCTGCTGGGAGTATACCCGCAAAGGCTGGCCGTGCTGAAGAACGACATTCTGGTTCGGGCCATAGACGGGGCGAGCGTCTCCCTGATAGCGAAAGACGAGGCCGATATCCCTCCCGACCTGAGGAAGAGCGTGAACATAGTGAAATTCAGGAATCCTGAGAGGTTCGCAGCCATGCCGGAGCTTTCCCTGATAATAGCGGACGGTTCCTCCATACTTTTCAGCATGAAGCACCCTCTGGCAAGCGATATGGAAAACGGTTTCTGGTCCGATAGCAAGGCGCTGGTTTCTTTCTTCTCCTTCAGCCTTCAGATAAGCATAAAAACAAAGGCGGAATAGGATTTCACTGCTGCATCTGAAGTGCGTCGGTGATGCTCTTCTTCAGTGCGTCGTAGCTGTCCTTCAGGCTCTTCTCCTGCCTGTCGAAGGTCTTGAGCCGCAGCTCGTAGGTCTCCTTCTTCTCCTTCAGCTCCGCGACCACGCTGTCCCTGCCGTCCGCCTTTATGAGGAGCGAGCCGACATTTTTGTAGATGTCCCTGTCCTCCGGCATGTTCTCCAGATAATCCAGAGTCCTTTCTATGTCCTTTAACTGGGCCTCGAGCTGGTACTTCTGGGTGAGAAGGACCTGCAACTGCTCCTCTATCTTCTGCAACTGCTCCATGTGATTTTCAAGCTGTGGAGAGAATTTCATTGTATCACCTGACTTTTACTCATGTCTTTCGCAATCTTTTCCGCCATTCCGAGCCATCTGAGGTAGGAGTTCATGGCGGCTCTGAGGGCCACCGTATCCTCCCCTTCAACACGCAGAATCAGCCTGTCCTCCTCTGCGGTCAGACCTGCGGATGAGCGCGGGCTCTGCCCACCGGTCTCCAGACTGAGCGTGCGCGCGATCTCTTTCGCAAACCGACTCTGCATCTCGAGCCTTGCCACATGCATGATTTCACCTGGCTTTAAGGCTCTTCTTTATGTTGGGGCGGACCTTGTAAAAGACCTTGCCTCCACACTGATCGCACTGCAATCCTGTGGGTCCGATCTCGGTTTTCACGGTTCCGCATCTGGCGCATCTGTACATCTGTTCACCCTCACTCAAACTCGCTGACGGTCTCTTCTTTCATGTAGCTCCGGTTAAGGAACGGATTGTATGTTCCCCCCGTGAACTTGGCATCGCAGTGACTGCAGACCCATATCCCTGCCGCCTGCCTCCTGACGGAAACATGATGACAGTACGGGCACTCGTGCCTCCTGCTCTTCATGCTGTCCACGGTCTTCGTCCTTTTCCTTATGCGGACACCGTATCTGGGGCCGTACTTCCCGGCAATTCCTATTTTCTTGGTCCTTCTCGCCATATTCTCACCTCAGAACAATTCCTGCATCAGCTCGCGGCTCGTCCTCCGCGCAACATCCATCATGTAGAATATCTCTTCCTTCGTGAAGCCGCCGCCTATCCCCTTCTGCATCGCTCTCAGGTCGCCGTTCTCGTCGAAGGTTATGGTGAGCCTCGCGTTGGCAACCTGCTCCTCCTCGTAGTTCGGGTCCAGAAGTATTTTGTCCCCTATCTTCACGAATGTGGAGGATATGGGCAGATGTTCCACCGGAAGGGGGTAATCCTCGCCCTTCTCGAACTTCTCCGCCGGGACCGTGGTGTTCTTGAGGGCCGCAAGGGCCGCAAGCGATGCCGCATCGAAGAGATTTCCGTCGTAATCCAGCGTGTGTATGTCTATGAACATGACCCATACCTCTTCGCCGGGGGTTATGCAGAGTTTCGCCATGTCAACGGTCTGGCTCTCCCTTATCCCCCTATCCACCACTCTGGACAATTCTATGGCCTCGGGGCGCGGGGGGCCGCTCTCGAAGAACGGAGAGGCCATGGGTATCAGCTCCGCATTGGTGGTCATAACGCCGGTATCGGGCGTGTCCGGGAATGGCGTTCCGATGTCCATCTTTATACCTGCCAGAACATCGGTGTTTCCCAGCCTCAATCTTGCGGAGCCCTCCGCTCTCGGCACGAAGTTGGGCATCAGCTCTATCTTCCTCCTCTCCTCGAACCCTCTGCCGTCTATGCGCTTACCGCTCTCCAGAAGGGTCAGGATGTGCATTCTCTTGATATCGGAAAGTACATCGTTGCTCATTGTCCCGCCTCCTCTCCGCTGGCATCCATGTCCTCAAGGGCCACGCCCTCCTCGGCATGGGTCACCTCATCCACGATCTCCTCGGCGCTCTCCTCGTGAGGCACGGGGTTGGCGAGGCCGTTCGTTATGCCGTTCTCAATCTCCTCGGTGCTGGCCGCATACCTTCTCTTCAGCGCCTCGACCTGCAGGGGATAGACCACATTCAGAGCCGCCTCGGTGGCGAGCCTGAACGCCTCCTCGAACTCCTCCTGGGTGAGGTGTCCGTCCATCTGGAGCAGGACGACCTCACCGGTCCTCGGAACGATTGCGAGGGGGACGTCCGCCTGTCCGAAGTTGTCCTCCTCCTGCCCGAGGTCGAGTATCACCTTGTCGCCGGCCTTTCCCGCGGCGCAGCCTGTCACCAGTCCCCTCATGGGGATTCCGGCATCGGCCATGGCCACGGATGCGGCGGTTATCGCGGCGCACCTCGTACCTGCATTGGCCTGAAGGACCTCCATATAGACATCTATCGTGGCCCTGGGGAACAGCTCCGTCATGGTGACCGCTTCCAGCGCCTCGGAGATTATCTTGGAAATCTCCACCGACCTTCTGTCAGGGCCGGGTCTCTTCCTCTCCCCGACAGAGAAGGCGGCCATGTTGTACTTCGCCTGAACGATGGCCTTGTTGGAATCCTGCACATGCCTGGGGTGTGCTTCTCTGGGGCCGTAAACCGCAGCGAGCACGATGTTGTTCCCCCATTCTACATATGCGGAGCCGTCTGCCCTTTTCAGCACGCCGGCCTCTATCTTTATCGGCCTCAGTTCGTCGGCCTTTCGTCCGTCAAGTCTCAATCCGTTCTCATCTATCAAAACTATATCGCTGTGTCCACCCATAATATCAACTCTCTATCTTCTTTTTCGACTCAAGGAATTCCTTAACTCTGTCCGTTAATCCGAGGACATGGGCCTCCCGATCTATCATGTTTATGGCCTCAACCGCCAGCCGAATGTCATCTGGTTCGCCGTCGATCCATATCCTTCCGTTCTGCCCGACGAATATGCGGGTATTGGTATAGTTCTTAAGGAGGCTTATCATGGAACCGCTCTTCCCTATCACTCTGGGAACCTTGGAGTGCGGTATCTCGATTATCCTGCCCGATGTGAGTTTTCGGAGCCCCTGTTCCTTCAGGGTCAGCTGGATCCTCTTGGTTTCGTCCACCTTGAGGACCTTCACCAGAACGCTGTTGCCGATGTTCAGGTACCTCGCGGTATCTCCGAAGTCCACCCTCCACGGAACATCGTTCACATGAAGCGGGGCGGGATAAGGGCAGTTTATGTCAAGAAGCCAGTTGGACGGCCCTATCTCTATTATGACGCCTATGACCATGTCTCCGGCCTTGGGGAGGTATTTCCCTGCAAGAGGCACGACATTCACATAATTCCCCCGGATGTTCTTTATACCGATCTGGGCCGCATATATTCGCCCGTTCTCTCTGAAGGTGCCTGTACCCGCTCTCAGGTCCGGGGAATCCGAAAGAAGGTCTCCGGGCACCACAATCTCTCTACTATTACTCTCACTCATTTCAATCACATCTTATTTCTTCTGTTTTCGACTCTTTATCACACCTAAGAACGACTCCTATTTTATGATTTTGGTCTCGGCCTGCCCTTTGGTTTTCGCATTGAGCATGTCGAAGAAATCGTTCTGAAGCCCGGCGGGGAGTTCCACGACGCCCACCCACGAGCCGTCGTTCTGCCACTCCTCCTTTATTATCTTCCCCATTCCCGTTATATCGCCGTAGCACCTGCCGTATTCGTCCCCCGCCAGATGAACAGCTATCTTTATCTTCTCGAACCTGATGGGAATGATGGGGCGAAGGGCATCCAGAACGCTCTTCACCTGTGCCTCGGCGGGCTTGAAGGGGTCTATGTGTATGTGGGCCTCCTCCATGGCCGCCTCTATCCTTGCGGGAGGGTGCGGAGCCCCTGTTTGAGGGTTGATCGCGTTCACCGCTATGGTCTGAACGATCTGCTTTCTCTTGCTCTCCTGCATCTCCTTCCTCTGCTCGGTGGTGACCTGAACATGCCCTTTCTCTATTATGGCACGGGCGATCTCCATCATGTCCATGTCTCCGAACACCTTCTTCACCGACTCCTCCGATGCGCGGTCGCCCTTCCTCGCGTCGCGGAATATCTCGTCGGTGACCATGTAATCTATCAGATCGATCTCCTTCCCCTCCTTCAGCATGTCCACTGCCTTCGGATCTATCAGAATCTCGAAATTCTCACCGCTGTGTTCGTAGCGGGCGATAATGGCATCTTCAAGGTTGACCATGGCCAGACCTCCCGAACCTGATCAGCTCTTCTTGCTGAGTTTTTTCAGATAACCCTCTATGTCCTTCTTCGGAAGGCGGCGGAAGCCCTTCCCCTTCTCCACCAGGGCCACTTCGACCGTTTCCGGGTTCAGACCGTTGTCCGAGGCCTCTTTGAGCGCCTCCAGACCGAGGAGTATGGCATCGTCCTTCTTCATGTTGTCCTTGAACTTCTCCTCGAGGAGCTCCATAACCGTGCTCCTGCCGGCCCCTATGCTGTCCGCCTTGTAGGAGGTTATCGCCCCGCTGGGGTCGGTTTCGTAGAGATGGGGGCCGGAATCGTCCACTCCGGCTATCAGAAGAGCGGTCCCGTAGGGCCTGACACCACCGTACTGGGTGTAGTTCTGCTTGTGGTCGCATATCTTCTTCACGAGGATCTCCACATCGACCTTCTCGCCGTAGGTTATCTTATTCACCTGAGATGTGACCCTTGCCATGTCCACCAGTATCCTGGCATCGGCCACGAGGCCGGAGGTGGCACAACCTATGTGCTCGTCTATCTGAAATATCTTCTCGATGGACTCGGGTTCCATGAGCCTGCTGCCCACCCTCTTGTCCACTATCAGGGCCACACCGTCTTTAAATTTGAGGCCCACCGTGGTGGTACCTCTCTTCACCGCTTCCCTCGCGTACTCCACCTGAAAAAGGCGGCCGTCCGGGGAAAAGACCGTTATCGCTCTATCATAAGCCATCTGTCCGGGTTGCATTTCTATCCCTCTTTTTATCTCTGTGTCGAGTAATCTGCCCAACTATTTAACGCTTTTGGGGTGCCTCTCAGCCTTGTCGCTCCCGCACGCTTCAGGCAGAAAGTTTAAATACTTCCTCACATATGAGAAAAATACGAGGTGATGAAATATGCCATTCGGAGACGGAACAGGACCTAACGGGCTCGGCCCCATGACCGGGCGCGGGCTCGGAAGATGCGCAGGCGGGTACGCCCCTGCATACGGGACCTACTATGCCCAGCCAGCACCAGCATACGGCTACGGCCCATACTACGGGTACAGAGGGCCGGGGCTCTTCGCCAGAACATTCGGCAGATTCTTCGGCCGGGGCTATTACGGCTATGGCCGCGGGTTCGGCAGAGGATTTGGTGCAGGCAGAGGAAGAGGCTTCGGCATGGGATACGGCAGATACAGGTGGTGAATCGATGAAAATAGCGATAGCAACGAACGCGGGAGGGCTTGAGGACACCGTTTCTCAGGTCTTCGGCAGGTGCCCCACATATACCATCGTGGAGGCGGACGGTAGCGAGATAAAGGACAGCAGGGTGATACCGAACCCGGGAGCGAACGCAGGCGGTGGAGCAGGAATACAGGCGGCTCAGCTTCTGGTGAACGAGGGCGTGCAAGCGGCCCTTGCCGGCAGCTTTGGACCCAACGCATCCGGTGTGCTGGCACAGGCGGGCATAAAGATGGTTCCGGTGCAGGGCATCCCTGTGAAAGAAGCGGTGGAGAAGTATCTCAAGGGGGAACTGAGCGAGAGCCCTGCCCAAAGCGGGGCCCAGCAGCCGGCCTACGGAGGGCAGTACGCACCGCCCCCGGGATACGGAGGTGGCTACGGATACGGCACAGGGTATGGCCCGGGCTATGGAGCCAGATATGGCCGCGGAGGCGGAAGAGGAATGGGGCGCGGCATGGGAAGAGGCCGCGGAATGGGCCGTGGCGGCTACGGAGGCGCTGGTTACGGTGCCCCTGTTAGCAAAGTATGCGGCTGCCCGTCCTGCGGATACACGGAGAACACACCGCCGGGCGTTCCTTGCCAGAGCAGAGTCTGCCCCAACTGCGGAACACGGCTGATGCTGATGTAAAACCCCTTTCATTTCTTTCTAAACATTGCTCGCATTGGACGCAAAATCCACCCTTTTCACGGCCTTTATGTGCCTTATCTCCTTTATGAGCCTCTTAATCCTATCGCCCTCGCCCTTGATGATATACACCTCCAGGCAGTTCCTGTCATCCAGATGGGTGTGGAGCATGGTCTGAATCTCGGGAAACCTGTGCTGAACCCTAACCAGTTCTGACCTGTTACCCCCTTTTGCATATATCAGTGAGATTATGGCCATATTGTCGCCTCTCTCTATTTCCAGCTCTCCGTTGGCAACGAAGGCGCGCATGGCATCCCGAATGGCCTCGGAGCGCGTGGAATAGCCGTTTCTCACGGAGGTATCGTCGAACTTCGCAAGGAGTTCCTCGTTCACGGATATGCTGACGATGGTCATATTTATCTTAATAAGGTATGGCAAACTTCTATTTAAGGCTTATTAACAACGGGCAAACTTTTAAATAATTCCTGTTACGAGTGAGGTGCGGTGAGAGAATGAGAAGAGAGAAGGCTTCAAAGGAGCGGCTGCTGTTCGCTATTTCCGTAATCTCGGTGGTCCTGCTGGTCTCGACAGTGGTAATGCCCGGTCTCGCTGCTGCAGCGGGAGAGGAAAAGAGTGCCCGGGCCCCGGTTCTGGATGTGGTGGCCACTGTCAGCGTGCTCAGGGACTTCGTGGAGCAGATCGGCGGCGACAGGGTGAGCTGCGTGGCACTTGTGACGGGCATGGAGAACCCGCACACATACGCCACCACCACGGCGGACAGGAGCGCGATAGAGGAGGCCAGCGTGTTCGTAGAGTTCGGGGGTGAAGCGGGGCCGGAGCTGGAGCCGTGGGCCCAGGACCTGCTGGATTCCTCCGACAACGGGGGCCTCGTGGTGTGCGAGGCGGCCTCCGGGATTCCGCTCATAGAGGATAATCCGCATGTCTGGATGGACCCGGAGAACGCAAAGACCATGGTCATCAACATAGAGAAGGCGCTCATAGAGGCCGACCCATCCGGCGCTTCCGTATACAGGAACAACACGGTTTCCTACCTGCAGAGAATAAACGAAACGGAGGAGAGGATACTGGAAGAGATGGCCCCGTACAGCGGCATGAAGGTGATAGCCAGCCATCCGGCGTTCCTCTACTTCTTCAACTTCATCGGGTTCGAGCAGGTGGACCTTCTGGTGGATGTCCCGGGGCAATCCCCCTCGGCCCAGCATGTTTCCGAGATAATAGACGAGATAAGGGAGGAGAACATAAGTCTCATCGTCACGATGCCGCAGTTCCCAACCCCGGTGACGGACCAGATACGGGAGGAGACGGGGGTCCGATCGGTTGAGATAACGCCTCTGCTGGGGGCATTCAACACCACCACATACCTCGGTATGCTTGAATACGACGCCGGGGCCATATCCCTGGCGCTTTCCGAAGGGAGCAGGGGCGGAGACGAGAGCGGCGCATCCCCTGTCCTTATGTACTCGCTGATCGCCATCATTGCTCTGGTGGCGCTCGGTGCCGCAGCAACGGTCTACCGGAGGAGGGAGAGATGAAGGCCATCGAGGTATCGGACCTCAGCGTGAGTTACGGGGATAAGAGGATCCTTTCCGGGGTTTCGTTCCAGATAGACGCGGGGGAGTTCGTCGGGATAATCGGTCCAAACGGTTCCGGCAAGACGACCCTTCTGAAATCGCTCATAGGACTGGTGCCGGTGGAATCCGGGCGCATAACCATACTCGGCCGCGACGCGAGGAAAGAGCTGCCCGCCATAAGGAAGGAGATCGGATACCTCCCGCAGAAACAGAGCATAAACCCGATGGTGCCGGTTCTGGTAAGGGATGCTGTGCTGATGGGGAGATACGGAACGCTGGGGCTGTTCAGGAGGCCGAAGAAAGAGGACCATCAGGCGGTGGAGGAGGCCCTGAAAAAAGTGGGCATGCTCGACAAGATAGACGAGCCGATAGGCCACCTCTCCGGGGGCCAGCAGCAGCGCGTCTTCATCGCCAGAGCTCTTGTGCACAACCCGAAAATAATATTCCTCGACGAACCCACGACCGGCCTCGATGTTCCGAGTCAGGCCTCCATAATCGAGCTCATACAGGAGCTTCACGAGAACTACGGCCTCACGGTGATGATGGTGACCCACGACATAAACCAGATAAGCGCGTACGCCTCGAAGATCCTCTACATAAACCGCAAGATCGTGGCGCAGGGGGATGTGGCCAGCGTATGCAGGCCGGAGATCCTCAGGGAGGTGTACAACACCGATGTCAAGGTGGTCCATTATCAGGGGATGCCATGCGTCGTGCTGAGCGACCAGCACCACCACGGAGGTGACGGACATGTTTGATTTTCTTGCATACGGGTTCATGCAGAGGGCGCTTCTGGCGGCCATCGTCACCAGCCTCCTATGTTCCGTCATCGGCGTGTATATAATCCTGAGAGGGCTTTCGTTCATGGGAGCGGGGATGGCTCACGCCGCATTTGCGGGGGCCACCTTCGGCATAGTAATCGGTGCTGATCCCTTCATGATGGGGATACTGTTTGCGGTGGGGACCGCCTTAGGGATAGGATATGCGGGTGAGAAAGCAAAACTGAATCTGGACGCCGCCATAGGCATCCTGTTCTCCCTCATGCTCGCCCTCGGAATCATATTCATACACCTCATGCCTGTTTATAATCCGGAGGCATACGCCCTCCTGTTCGGCGATGTGCTGGGGGTATCGGCAGAGGAGATCAAACTCATACTGCTGGTGGCCGGCCTCGTGTTCCTCACCATATTCCTGCTCTTCAAGGAGTTTCAGGTGATAAGCTTCGATATGGAGGTGGGAAGGGTGCTGGGCATACCGGTCAGAGCGATATCCTATGTGATGCTCATGCTCATCGCCCTGAGCGTCGCATCGTCCATAAAGGTCATAGGGGCGATTCTGGTGTTTGCGCTAATAACGGCCCCGCCGGCGGCTGCCCACCAGTTCACGCATAAATGGAGGATGATGTTCCTCCTGTCCGCGCTCTTCGGGGTGCTGGCCAGCATAATCGGCCTCCTCCTCTCCTACTACCTGCCGAACATGCCCTCCGGGCCGATGATAGTCCTCGCAGCGGTGGGGATATTCTTCCTCAGCCTTATGTTCTCCCGGAAAAAGAGGCACATACGGGTGATGGAAAGGGAGAAGTGGGGTGAAACGGAAAACGGTAAATAGTGCGTCACTATGCCTTTACGGTGATTTCATGGTGGAAGGTCACGCCCCGGACTGTAACTGCAT
>Ga0190313_1000946_pt1 | contig 16259 bp, 21 predicted proteins | sample 4870071011_MG_FD_169989 | JGI IMG/M metagenome (GOLD analysis project Ga0190313, IMG submission 169989) | Hydrothermal vent sediment bacterial communities from Southern Trench, Guaymas Basin, Mexico - 4870-07-10-11_MG | ecosystem: Environmental > Aquatic > Marine > Hydrothermal vents > Sediment ...
TGCTGATTTGGGCACATGGATTGATAAGGTTAGGGTAGACTTGTCTCCTGTTGGAGAGCCATTCTTAAATCCCTACTTGTTTGACTACATTAAACTAGCTTTAAAGTACATCCACAAACCCTATATAATGGCGTTTACTAACGGAATACCTTTGATGCGCAATCCTGAACTGGTTGTTAAATTCTTTGAGAGTGGTGGACACCAACTGGTTATCGACATTTATAAGCCTGAATTGGATGAGTTTGCTAGTATTCTAGTGGAGCGAGTGAAGAAGAGACTTGAAGCACTAGACGTCGAGATATACTACTATCGAGATGATAAGGGTTGTGTGTATGATCTTGAGGGTAGACAAGTGCACAAGTTTAGCTTGTATCATTACAAGTCAGGAAGATATCTTTTGATTAATAGGGTTTATGAGGTTGAAGCAAAGGGTAGGGGGAGAGTTAGGATTTTTCACAATTATGCAGGGAAGATTCCATTAGGCATTAGTGGTGTTGACTATAGGCTTAAGCCTACTAAGTACTGTATGCGTCCCTATAGAGAATTAGTCATTGACTATAATGGTTGTGTTAGATTGTGTTGTCTTTGCGTGTGGAATGACATAATATTAGGCAAATTCCCAGAGGATGGTAGTCTAGAGGAGATTTGGAATAATGAGATTGCATGGCTGTATAGGTACTTTTTGCGTGTGTCCAAGGTTAAGCGAGTACTGTCTCCTTGTAATCTATGTTCATATCATGGAGGATTCATACCTGTAGAGCGAGTGTCTAAACCTGACTTTATTAATGTTGATAATCTAGAGGAGGTGGTTAAATATGTCCAGCAACATCAGAAGAGGTACATTAAGTATAAGCATCCCTACTTGTTCAATCCTCCAGAGTGGCGTAGAAGGGTTTTAGAGGGTTACAATAAGCGATTGAGTGAGTGGATGGTCGGTTAGTTTATAATGTTTGGAGAGTAGAGATTTTCTCGATATGAGGATAGGTTTCCTGCGTTTTAACCTTCCTGTAGAGTTGGACTTAAACACTGCCTCTCCTACTGGAGCTGGATGTGAAGTGCGCTCTAGTTTTCTAATAGACTTAGTAGCTCAAGGTCATGAGGTCTACATTTTACAATATGTTCCGCCAAAGGATAGATTTTGGGAGCGATTAGTACTAAAGACTGAAAGAGAGCGATTACTTGCCCAATTAAATTACGTGCCTATTAAGTCAGCAAAGGAGTATAAGGTTTCTCGATATGACCTAGACGTTTTAATTATTGAGTGTGGTCCAACAAACACAAGGTTTTGCTTTAGTGAGAATGGAGTAGAAATGCCCTTTATAAAACGCACTTTCCTAGCCTTAAAAGATTATGAAGGTATTGTAGTCTACTTCCAGCATGACATTGAACTACCCTTCCCCTTTGGAGAGTGTCTGCGCAACGTTAGTGAGGATTATGTAAGGAGTTTGTCTCCAATCAACCTTACTAGAATGTGCTGGGAGTTGGGTAAGGAGAAGTTGTTCTTTAAGAATAAGCGATGGATTGTGCTCCATCATTGTTTAAATGAAGAGTTCTTTCTTGAGTACTGTAGTGGAGCAAGATACAGGTACAAGGATTACTGTGAAATGGGGTTAATAAAGCCTCGCTATCTCTACCCTCTACTAATCTCTCGATATGATCTCCTTGAACTATACTTGTCTCCTCGTGAGTATCCTGCCTTTGACTTAATGTATGTGGGTAGAGAGAAGGATAAACTGCGCACACAACTACTCTTGAAGTTTTTCGACCATAGAGAATTCTCTACTTGTCTTATTGGTGAGTGGGAGCATAAGCCATGGCGATACATAATTTACCTAGGCGTTAGAGGTAAGCAAGGTGACTGTACTCGCTATTATAACAACGCTTATGCAACAATCTTCATACCAACGGAAGTAATGCGTAGAGGAGGCATACTAACCTCAAGAATCTATCAAGCTCTTCTTGGCTCTTGCACAACCTTCATCTACCATGACATATACGGAATTGAAAAACTAGTGTCTCCAAAAATTAGGAATTTCGTACTGGTAAGGGATAGGGAGGAGTTTGTTGAGAAGGTTAGGTTAGTAAAATCTCTTGATGTTGAGGATCGTGAATACCTTGTTGACCTAGAATTAAAACATCTCGTGAAATTCTACACTTCAATAAATTGGAAGACACTCTTCAAATGGTAGAAGAAAAAGAAAAGGCTAGAGAGTTATCTTCTTGCCTTCTTGTATGTCTAAGCGTGTGTGTAGCCAATTATTCACTAACTGCTCCTTTACCCTATTAAACTCCTCCTTTGAAATGCCCAGTATTTCTAGTACCGCATCTCTCCATGGACAATCCTTACCCTCTTTATCATCCTCTCTAACTCTAGCCTTACAACAATAGGCAATGTTGCCGAAACAAGTTAATTGCATTACTAGTCTGACATCCTCCCAGTCTAACTTTCCCTTGCTCCTTAGTCTTTCCCTTATCTCCCTTATTACTTTTAATTTCTCTTCATAGTGTTGTTTGCGCATGTCTTGTTCAGCTAGTACTACCTCTATAGCCTTCTCTAACTTGTCCAAGAGCTCCATTACACCACCAAAGTTATGTATGCATGTACAGAGCTTAAAAACGTATGCTCTCCCTGAAATCCCGAATAATACCAGCCTATTATCCTCTAACTTCCAATCCCTAATCTCCTCAGGAACATTAATCCCTGCTATCCTTCCCTCACCATTAAACCTAATAACTCCGTATTTTTTGAGAATTTTTAGATCTGATTCAAATGAGGGAGAGTACATGCAAATTGTTTTACCGAAATATTCACGCACTGCATACTGCCAATCATCATAAATTTCTAGAGCTAAGCGTAATAGGGAGAAATAATCTTTGGGTTTTTGCTTGTAGATTGCGTTTAATAGTTTCACGAGACTCTCCATTCTAATTAAGGTAGATTAATTTAGAGTTTATAAACCGAGTAGAAGGTAGGATGTAATGTGATAATTCGTGGTGTGCTACTAAGATTCCTCGAGAAAGTAGGTTTACTAGAGGTAAAGCCAAGATTAATCCTTGATGACATGGGCATACTCTTGAATGTTGAATATGCATTTGATTTCAAGCGATTATATAGGGTTTGTGGAGTGAAGTTTAGAATTCCAAAGGATACGTTTCTCCTCTTACTCTCTAGAGAGATAGTCAAACTGCCTCCATTTCTATCAGGCTTAGTATTATTACGTAGTCGATGGGCAAGAGAGGGATTACTAATGCCTCCAACAAAGGTGGACAGTGGGTTTAGGGGTAAATTAGTTTTTGAGGTTTATGCATGTAGAGAATGTATTATTGACTTTAACCAACCATTTGCACAGCTTACACTATCCCTAGCTATGCCTCCTTGGAGGTATGAGGGAGTTTATCAGCATCAAGGAGCTTTTAGACTTTCAGTTTATAAATTCCTTGAAGAGAATTACTAGTGGTGAGAGTTGAATGATTGCAGAATTGAAGCCTGTTGTACTTGAGGTTTTGAAGCGGAAAGCTAAAATAGTCTATAGGGATGGTAGGATTTATTACAGGGTTACATCAAAGGAGTTGATAAGAGAGGTTAATGCATCTCCACAGGTTATAGGCATGGTTATTAGAGAACTGGAGAGAGATAATAAGATTAGGCTTGTTGAGGTTGCAAAGCGTAATTACGGCACTAGGTACATATTTGAGGTGAGATGATGCAGAGATTGAAGTCCCTTATAATAAGCATTAATGCTTCTCCAGAGATTAGGCGTAAAGGATTAGCCTATTACATTGCTCGTGAGTATAAACTGCCTTACATTGGCGAGCATTTATTTTCTATTGTAGTGCATGGTCATACAGTTATTGTTGACTTGCGTAGGGGTACTGTTTCTTGTTCATGTATGTGGTTCACAACACATAAGGAGATTTGTAGTCACATTGTTTGTGCAATACATTATCTTCTAAATGAGGTTGAACTTGTTAAGGCTCTGCCCTTCCTCAATTTTCTTCAGGAGATAGGGTTTATAAAATTGGAGAGAGGTGGTTTATATTGGCTGAGAAGATGCCAAGAAAGAAGAAGAGTGAAGTGAGAGTTGCAGAGGAGGGAGTTAGAGTGAAGAAACAGTACAGGATTGTTAGTCAGGTTAATCTAGCTAGAACAGGATTGAGGTTTATTGATGAGTTGTGGGGAGGAATTCCCTTTAGAACTCCTGTGGCTATTTTTGGTCCAACAAGGGCAGGTAAAACTCTATTAGTGCTCCAGCTTGGCTTTTATCTTGCTTCAAGGACAGGCACTAATATTCTAGCTATTAGGAGTGAAGCTTCATTTGATACAATTGCTCGTGAGTGGTATCCTAGATTAATAGAGCGTTACAGTCCCGATTACATCCCTGACCTCTTTATAGAATCTGCTGTTGACATGGTACAACTATTAAGACTACATGGAGAGGAGGTAGCCATAACTCTGCGTAAGGCATCAGGCAAATCTCCAGGAAGATTAGAATTTGAAATTATAGGCACTACAGAGGATAAGGTGGCTAAGTATGTGCGTGAGCAAAATGTTGGCGTTATAATATATGACAGCCTAACTGCACCAATACACAGAAGCTTTCCAGCTAGAAGAGAGAATTTCCCAGCTAGAGCAGACGCTATTAAGCGTCTAGCTTATCACATGTTACGTGTGTGTGACATGGCTCCAGTATTCATACTAACAACTCATCACCAGTCAATGGATCCAGCTAACCCCTACGCTAAGCCTAGCATGGCTTCAGAGGGTACTCTAGGCTACGAATTCGGTTATATAATGTATGTTGAGAAGTATCATGATGGAGCACCAACAATAAGGAGGATATGGAGTATTAGAGCTCCAGGATTGCCTGAATGGGGAGCACACAAGTATGCAGTAATAGATAAGCTTGGCTATTGGGATGTAGAGAATGAAGAGACAGCCAAGAAGTTAAAGGCAGGCAGTCTAGTATGGGATGAAAATGAACACAGACCAGTAAGTAAGAGATCGAGGAGGTAAAACCTCTAATTTTTCTTTAAATTAAGGAGGAGATAATTCATGCCTAGAAGACGTAGAGATGAGTTTGAAGTTACTGAAGTAGTGCCTCTAGTACGCCAGTTGAAGGAGGTTTCAGTTAGTCAGTATTTTACTCGTGAGTTCATGTTTTATTTAACTCCTCTCTATTGTTCTGTACAAGCTAGGAATGTGGAGACAGGAGAGATTAAGACGTTTATTATCAAGCGCAACTTTATTCTGTATGCTGAAATTGAGGGAGATAGATTAAGAGTTCAGTTGCGTCCATTTAGTAGTGACTTTCTAGCTGATAAGGGTATTTACGTTAAGCGTGCTCCATCAATACTTGAACCTCGAATCCCCTCAAGAGTACTAGAGGCTATTATAAGCGGTAATCTGGAAGTTCCAAGACCAGCAGATGTGTACTCAATGGTGCGCAAGTGCTTTGAAAAGTACATTGACTTTCCTGATAGTAGATGTTATGTGTTCTTCCCTCTATGGGTAATAGGCACCTACTTCTATCAAATGTTCCACAGCTATCCCTACCTTTACATTACAGGAATGAAGCATTCAGGCAAGACTAAGAATCTAGAGTTGTTCGCTAGGCTTTGTTATAACGCAATGTTCTCTACAGACATCTCTCCAGCTTCACTCTACAGAACTGTTGAGGATACAGGATGTACTTTGCTTATTGATGAGGCAGAGAAGATTAGGAGTGACATGAGGGGAATGCTTTTAAGTGGGTATAAGAAGGGAGGTAAGGTTTACAGAGTTGAAGAGACAAGAGAGGGAAAGGTTGCTGTAGCTTTTAATGTGTACTGTCCAAAGGCAATTGCAAATATTGAGGGTATTGAAGATGTTCTAGAGGATAGGTGTATTAGCTTTACAATGATTAGAGGTAAGAAGAAGGAGGTCGTGCTTAGAGAGATTAGGGATGATGATCCAGACATTGTTAGAGCAAGAGAGATGCTGTACTTCCTAGCTATTACTAGGTGGTATGAGCTTTGGGATGTTTACGCTAATATTGTGCCTCCTTTTGAGATGGAGGGAAGAGTTTGGGAGTTGTGGAAGTCTGTATTCGCTCTTGCTGTCTGGATATCCTCAGACATAATGGGGGTTAGTAGACTTTCTCTAGCTACTAGACTGCCTCAATACCTAGACTACCCAATAATCAAGGAGATTGTGTCTCTCTGTCGTGAGAAGATTAAGGCTAAGCAAACTACAGACATTTTAGAAAATCTAGATTACATGGTCGTGTGTGCATTGGTGGACATAGTTAATACTGAATTGAGGGATAGAGATGACTGGTATGCAGTTAGTGAGGTTAGGCGTAGGGTTATAGAACTATTCATTGAGGATGAGCGAGAGGCAAGAAAGCTAGATTCAAAGAAGGTTAGGCAGATACTGCGTAGACATTTTGGCTTTAGAATTCGCAAGACAGGAAATAGGTACTACGTTTATATTGAGCGTTCAAGAGTTGAGGATATAGCTAGTAGATTAGGCATACCTATTAGACAGCCAGCAGAGATTGGAGAGATTGAAATTGAAAGAGAAGAGGAGAGTAGACAAGAGGAGCAAGTTTATGAGGTTGTTGTTAGTAGTGTAGAGCGATTAGAAGAGCCAACACAGGGTATTTGTGAGATGTGTGGAAGAGAGACTACACTAGTAGCCAAAGTTAATGGAGTTTATGTTTGTGAAGAGTGTTTGAGAGAGGTTGAGAGTAGTGCAGGAATGGTTGCGCAGGAGTCTGATAAGTCATCTACATCCAACAAGTAGTGTGTTGTTATTCCCTAGAGATGCACTAGTGCCTTACGGTAGAGATCCTGATACAGGAGAACCTCTATACACACGCTTAACTCTTGACTCAGAACTAGCCTACTACTTCCTCTTTGAAAAGACTAGAGAAGACTTCTATGTTGCTGTCTATTCAAATGACCAAATTCAAAAGAAGATGATTGATACAGTGTTCATAGATATTGATGCTGATAATTTGAATGAGGCATATGAGAAGTTGTGGATTGTACTGCGTAAGCTTGAAGGTTTGGGCATTGATCCAGGGAGATTGCGCATTTATTTCAGCGGTAAGAAGGGATTCCATGTTTTCCTTGATTTTGAACCTCTCTACCTACCTCCTTTTATCCACTTGGGTAGCCTATTACATAGAGCATTAAAATCCCTAGGCATTGCAGGAAGGTTTATTGACCAGCGTGTTTTAGGTGATTGGCGTAGGGTTAGTAGAGTCCCCTTCACTAGACATTCAAAAAGTGGATTGTATTGTATACCCATAGATCCTACACAGGACATAATCTCCATACAAGCATTAGCTAGTAAGCTAGAGTCAGGTAGAGAGATAGTTATAGATAGAGAGAACTGTAGACCCTTTAGAAATCTACTCAAGAACATTCTGCGCAGATATTCTAGTTATAGACGAGTTATAACTGTTGAGGTTAGGTTAAGAGAGAGTAGGCATGTTGTTGAGATGCCTCCTTGTATTAGAGCATGGCTTAGAGAATTAGCTAGTACTGGTGAACTGGATCACTACGCAAGATTAAACCTAGCTATCTTCCTGTGGCGAATGGGCTGGCGAAAAGAGGATATTGTTGAATTGTTCAAGTTCGCTAGAGACTTTGATGAGCACAAGACTACTTATCAAATTGAGTATGCTGTGAAGCGAGATTTACTAATGTGGAGCTGTCCAAAGCTAATAGATTTGGGGTTGTGTCCTCTAGCTAATAATCCTCGCTCATGTCCCTTCTACCCCTCAATTAACAGGTATTTTGGCTGGAGAAAGCGTGAAGAGACAAGCTAATGCGTTTATAAAATGCGTACAACCTACTATCTTTTGATGAGGATTGTTATAGTAGGAGAGTCAAGAGAGTTAAGAGAGAACACTGAACTTAGGGATCATTGGAGATTCTTTGTGAGTAGAGCAAGACAAGGCTACCTAGTAATAGCTAGATTTGACATTCGCAGGAAGAAGAGCAAACGTAAAAGGTTATTATACGAATTCTTGCGTAAGCATGGATTTAGGGTAGAGACTAGCAATCCAAAGCAAACAGTACCAGCAAAGACAATTGTAAAATCAGCTAGAGGAGTGGTTAGGTTTTACAATGACCTTCTTCGTTTACAAACACTAGACTTTAATATTATGTATGACTTGGCTGATGAGTATTTTGCTGTTCTGAGGAGTTTGAAGAGAGTGGTTGATGCATTTACGCTTGATGCAGAGTACAAATTAGCATTAATTGAAAAGTACTTGAGAGAGGGATATTCACTAATTGTAAACTCATACTTGCCTGAGCTAACTTATGATGTGGAGAATGTTGAGCTTTTGACTAGTATTTACGGAGTTGTTAAGGTTTATAAGGATGAGAGGAAAGTCTTAATTGAAGAGAGTGTAGCCAAGAGGTTGAGAGTGTGCAGAGGTTAATTAAATTAGAACTAACCTACATAACCAAACATGAGCATAAGGATCACACAGAGATAATATTGGTTTGTAGGGATGAGCGAGGGAATAGGCACATTATTAGGGTTCATGACTTTGAGCCGTACTTTTATGTGCCTTTTGATGAACTTGACCCAGAGATTGTTAGGGAATTACAGCAGAAGGGATTAGTTAAACGTGTTGAGCCAACAACATTAAAATCATTAGACGGTAGACCAGTGGTTAAGGTGGTATGTTATAGAGCAAGAGATGTCCCTGAGGTTAGAAAGTACTTTAAGACTACCTATGAAGCAGATGTGCCGTTTGTAGTACGCTTCATGATTGACAAGGGGATAAAAAATGGGATTTTAGTGCCGTATGTTAAAGAGGAGCTCTCTCACAGGCTAATTAGAGGCTATTAAGCGGTTATTTCTTCTCTTCTAGCTAGGCTTTCAGTAACTCTTCGCTTTAATTTAGCTAGTAGTGTCATTGCATGCTCTTCAATCCTCATTTTCATCTTTCTTCGCTCTTCAATGCTCTTACGCTTAAGATAGTTTAGCTCAAGAACTTCTCCCTCAAGATATTCAATTGCATCTCTTATATCATCCACAGGTACATCACAAGCTCTACTAACTCTAGCTAACAAACTCTCTAACTCTCTTCTATCCTCTCTACTCATTGTCTCATAATGCTTTACCTTCTCTAGTAGCCTAGCTAAGAATTCAACAAACTCTGTGTATGCATCTAAACATTCATCTACAGGCATGCTCTTCCCCCTCTAAAATACTCAGCACACGAGTTTATAATTATAGTAGTGAGGAATGATATTGGTGATGCTGAATGGGAAGCTATTACATTTATGAGGTTAAAGATGCAAAAGTTGTAGAGAGATTGTTAGAAAAGATTAGGGAGAGAGGTGTCGAGATTATTTATGCAGATGGAGAGAGGATTGAACTCGATAAGATTGACATTATCGTGCGCAGAGGAGATTACACTAATACTGTGTACATAATCCTGTTTGAATGCATTGAACCAAGTGATAATGCAATGTGGAGAGAGCTTCTAAAAGACCTTAAAATGATCTTGAAGGAGTGTGGAGAGAAGGTTTTTAGTAGAAGTCCTGCATACTTGGATGACATAGACCATGACATTGAGTATTTAGAATTGAAGAAAGTGTATAAAGAGTATGTGAAGCTTGAACAGTTAGCTTACAGAGTTAAACTTAGCTTGGAGCATCTCGTTAGAAGGAGAGGACATGTTAGGAAGTCTGACTTAGTTAAAATCTTGTCTTGGCTTGGTGAGGTGAAGTAGAGAGTAGTTTAGAGAGGTGAGGTAGTGTGCTGGTCATTAGGTTGTGGGATGAATCAAATAAACCTCAGGATGTTGATTTTTGTACTCACTACTTAAAATTCATAATACTCTACGTTAGACGAATCTTAAAGGTAAACTATGTTGTGGCGACAATAATTAGTCATAGAGGTGTTTGTTATTTCGTGTTCTTTGAAAATACAGAGGAGAGTATGAGTTTATCCTCTGAAGATATAAAGGAGTTGATAGATAGAGGTAGGGTTAGGATTGTAGATGGGTTTAGTGATGAACTATGCTCTTGGTTTGAAGTGTTTAATGAATTCTACTCATGTTTGAAGAGGGTGCAACAACAAATTAGGGAAATTGAGGAGAGGTTGAGAGTTATAGAGAGGAACTTGGATTCAATATTCCCATAAGACGAAAAATTTATAAAGTTTCCCCAGTAAGTAACTACTGGTGATGTTGAATGATAAATGTAAGAAGGAGTAAGATAGTGATAAGTGATACAGACCTTCACGGAGGGATGTCAATGCTCATTGCAGTTAAAGTATTACAACCACAGCACTTCTACAGCCACTTCGAGCTAGTACGTCCTGGAACAACTCCAACACAACCAGTAACCACACCAAGGACACTTGTAGAGGCATTGCCACAAATAGTCTCACCAAGAGAGGACTTAGAACTCTACATCCTTGACTTACCTATTGATGCAGACAGACCTCTACAATATATTCAAACTCTAACCCAATACACTCTCGGTAAGGTAGTGTGGATTGACCACCACGGACATTCAGAATACGTAAGTAAACTCTATGAGGCAGGAATAATAACCTTCCTAGCACCAACTTCATACGAAATGAGTCTATATCTACCGAAACTCTATGGAAGGGTAGACAGTGAAATAGAAAAGTGGGCATTAATAGGAGCACTAGCTGACTTCGATGAGTCAATAGCAGACAAGGTGAACACTGAATTAGAAATTGCAGTAGCTGAACACCTAGACCAATACTGGAAGTTCGGAATGAACAGCATAGAAGAGGTAAAGAAATTAACGCCAAAGTATGGTAACGTGGGAGCAAAGGTAAAGTACATCCTCGACAAGGGATTAACCCCTGATAAACTCTTAGAGAAGGCAAAAGAAGCAACACAGCCCTTACCAGTACCTGAGAACTATGAGGTTATAGGAGACGTAGTGATGTTAAGAGAACCTCCAGAGAGACCAGGAATACAGTGGAAACTAGCTTGGAAACTAACCTGCATAACAGGAGCAAAGGTTGCAGTAATACCTGTAAAAGTACCTCAGCCATGCGTAATAGTAGCATCAAACTGGAGAATAAAGAGTGAGGTAGCTTCAATAGTTGATGAGGTAGTGCAAAGTAAGGGTAGAGAGTTAGGCAGAACTCCAAGAGGTCATAGTGGTGCACTATCCCTACCTGCTGTGTCAGTGAATGAGGCAAAGGAGTTAGCGATAGAACTAGCAAGGAAGATTAGCGAATTAATAGAGAGCAAGGTTTACACTCCCAAGTCAGTGAGGTTAATAAATGAACAGTACGTGGCTAGAGCTCTCCATGGAGACTTTGTTCAACTGCAAAGAGAGATTAGTGAGCTAAGAGCTACAATGATGGAGCTAAAGACTCTCCTAACCAGACTGTTAAATCCTCCTGAAGAAGAAACCGAATAGAAATCTTTTTCCCTCCTTTTACTCGAGTAACGGGTGATTAGCTTATGGCATATATAGTCTATGAAGTTTCTTCTAAAAACCTACCCAAACTAATTGAAGTTCTAGATGCTTTTCTAACCTCCCATAGCTACACCTATCAGAGGACATTTACCAAGAGTATGATAAATTACATGTTAGTAAGTTTCCCGATAGACATGGTAATTATCAAGATTAGTGAAGACAAGTATCGAGTAGGCTTATATTGGCTCAGTTGTGATCCTTCTATCGAAAAGATAACGAACGAACTTATACAAATCTTGGAACAGTATGGAGAGAAAATTGAAGAGAGAAGAGAAGTAAGTGAAATTGTAAGATTAGAGAGAACTATCAACAAGTTATACGAGTTTTCACTTAAATTGTTTAATGAACTCGAGAGAGCTTGTACTAGTCTCCAACACTTATATGAACGCAAGGGTAATGTTAGGAAAAGGGATGTTAAGGAGTTAGCTAATGTGCTGAGGGATAGGATTGTTGAGTTAAAATTAGAGTTTCAAGAAATTGTAAGTAACTTATAGATTACTCAGGAGGGAAGAGATCATGCCTCTCTTGGCTGTATATGGCACATTAAGGAAGGGCTTATGGAATCACTACCTTATTGAAGGTTCAAGGTTAGTTTGGGAAGGATATGTAGAGCTACCCTATAAGATGATTGTCTTTGAACATAGTTTAGTGCCTGCACTAGTGCCTAGTAGTGAGAGACACAGGATATATGTTGAGGTTTATGAGGTTAGTGAAGAGTTATTAGAAGAATTGGATTGGTTTGAGTTAGGGTACAAGCGTGTTCTAGTAGATACTCCTGTGGGGAGAGCATGGATTTATGTTATAGAGAACTTTGATGAGGACAATGACCTAATGGGTGTAGTAACTATTGAACACGGAGACTACAAAAAGTATGTTGGAGAGGAGAGAAAAGAGAGGGATGGAGATGGAGAAGAACTTGAAGAACTTGAGCCTCTATAAGTTAATCCAACTTGAGAAGAAACTATCCTCTAGGGAATACTACCTACACGCAATAATACATGGTAATATTAACGTGGATAGAGAGTTAATAGAAGTTAAGAGAGAAATTGCCAAACGATTAGGAGTTGATAAGATAGTAAATTTGCTTTTCCACTTACTAGGTAAGTTAGACCCTGAGAAGTATGATGAGGTTAAAGACACGTTGCGTAAATGTTTAGAACTCTTCATTAGGATACCTAGAACTTATAGGCGATGGGCATACAAGTATATAATGCGTTATGATTTGCTTAATGATTTGTTAGCTTCATTGGACAGGGAGATTAATTTTCAAATTAAAGTTTGTGATGAATGGATTAGGAAATGCTTAAAGGAGTATAGGGAGAGGATTTCAAGAGTTAGGGATGAATATCTTCGTGAAGCATTAGGTAGGGAATTATATAGGGATGTTCTTGAAACGATTGACAAATGCATAGATAACCTCAATACTCTTGAGGAGATACGTAAGGATATACTGGACTTCTTTGAAAAATTACAATTCCTAGCTCGAGGTTGTAGAATAACCATAACGATAGAAGTTCCCGAGGAGTTACTACTTAAAATGAGGTTGGATGAAATTAGGGAAAAGATAGAGAAGGAGATTAGAGATGGTAAGGTTCTTTTAACTCTGGATACTCAATGAACTTAGCTAATAAGCCTAGAAGGGTATTATTGCATAATTCTTTTAGACGTTCAGTAGGTATGACTACTTTGACGAGATTGTTCCTTTGATTAAATACAAATGCTACAATGCCTATAACCCTACATTCAGGAATCACGTATATTATCTTCTTATCATAGACTATGAACCATCTAACCTTTCTACACGCTAGACAATTCATCCTAAATTCACCTATAATCCACCCTACATTAACCCTTGATAATAATACTTGCCCATCCTCTTTTCTAAACCTGATATAGGCAAATGGAGGGAGAGGTAGTTCAAGGAAGAGAACAAAATCACCAATTTTTGGCTTCTCCTTTACTAGAAAGACCACATTATCCTTGTCATTGCCGAATTTAAAGACTAATAGGGATTTATAGGGTAGGGTATGAGCGTTTAGACAAACTGAGGTAAATGAAAGACAATCACAAGGCACGCTAATTTTACCCTCTTTTTCAAACTCTTCAATCCGTCTACGTAATAAGGATAGTATTGCGGTTAAGACAAGTTCAAAGAAGTGCAACGTGAGATACTCAAGCCAGTACTTTTTCTCATTCTCATCCCTAACCTTACTAGGGTCAAAGAAATGAGGTAGTTTTCCCTTTTCTAGCAATCTCTGCCTATCATTAACAAGCTTTTCATAACCTTTAGAATACTTTTTGAGCGTTTCAAGGTAGGTTTTGATGTATTCAAGGTAGATTTTAATTTGGGGGAGTAGATTTTCATGCTCTTCAGATAGTAGTATTTCGACATCTCCAAGTCTAGTTTTCTTCAATGTGAATCCCCATTTTATGCATTACTTGCTTCATATTTATAAACTTAAATCCCTAAGACATGATTCATGCTCTCCACGAAATAAAATTTATAAACTTTGGAGGAAATATTAAATTGGGAATTCCCCTACTATGAGTAGACTAATCCTGTTGGAATTTGATGAAATAAACCTACCGAAGTACTATCAGGGGACACTTAGGAGGTTAAAATTTGTTTCAAGAAGACCTTATGTTCCCAAGAGAGAAGTATCCCTAGATACTCAAAGAATCTATGCAATCTACAAAGCAGACAAGTATTACGTGGTTTACGAAACAGAGAACATTAACTTCTACCGATATTACATGACTCCACAACTGCCCAACAATGCAGAATTGATTGTCCCTACGTATTACATTAAAGTATGTGCTGATTGTGGTTCAACAAGGATATTTGAGGATTCAGATGAGGAAATTTGTGAAGCATGTGGTTCAGAGAACATAACCTCAAAGAGGATAGAAGCTTACAAGCCTAGAGAATTCAATTGGGGCAACGTTATTAGAGGTTCATTCAACCCAGAGACAGAGGGGTTAGACTCACCAATAGTAACTCCAGATAATTTGGCATACTACACTAGCTTAATAGCTAGTAGGGTATTCGGGATTAATATTAAACCAGAGGATGTTAGGTTAGCTAATTCAAGGAATTTCAGAATTGTTAGATTGAAGACACTTAAAGAGTACAGGATTAACAATGCAGAGTTTGTTCTTATTGTTGGAGTGCCTAGATGGACATACTATGATGAGCCTGATGAATATGGTGTATTAGGAGTTTACATTAAAGCATATTGTAGGAGTCTAGAACCTTTTAGATGTAATGTAGCGTGGGTTAAAGCTAGAGATGTAACAAGGGAGGATCTAGAAGGTGTTAATCCAGAGAGGTTATTAGAATACGTTGATGTTGATATTCTAGTTAGGTTCGGGTTATTGGAGAAGTGTCTAGATTATATTGTTGAAGAATTGAGTAATGGAGGTTATCCGCCAATACCTGAGAAGATTAAGGAGTATGACTTAGAGACATATGAGGGATTAGTAGAGGCAAGAGAAACATTAAGACTTCTTGACGCAGTTGACAGGATAAGAGAGATTGTAGAGCGTAGAGAGTACACAATAACTTCAGTAGCTAACTACCTTAAAGAGGCAGAGAACAATCCAATAGCTAGAGAGTATTGTCTATTAACTGCTGGATGTACACCATTACAGCTTTTAGAGAGGTATGAGCAAATGCTAGAAGAGTTAAGGAGAGAAGAAATGCGTAGGGAGTTAAGAAAACTATTGCGTTCAATACCTTCTTGGGCAGATGGAGTGGCTAGACTATCAGGCTACACAGTAGTGCCTGTCAAGTTTTCAGGGCATTCAAGAAATGAAGTTTATTATGGCAAGCATTGGAGGAAGAGAGAGTGCATAACTGACTATCTGTCTGCAGATACAGTGGTACTGCGTAATGGAAGGGCATTTAGGGTTGAGAAGGTTAGAGAGAGTGACAAGTACGTTACATTGAGATTTACCGAGGAGATTAGAATTTAGGTTTTTGGTGGAGGTGAGAATTGATAAATCCTTGTGGGACGAAAAATTTATAAAGTTTGGAGTATAATATACTAGCGGAGTTCCGAACCTCTTCAGGGAGAATTTCCCCACTACTTGGGAGGGAGTAATGATGGTGATGAATAGAGAGTTTCTCGTAAGAACGAAAGAAATAGAGGCTTATTCAAGAAGAGAGGCAAAGAGGATTGCTGAAATGCTGTTCCCTGGAGCAGAGCACATAATAATCTATGGTGAGAGAAGACCCAAATGGCTTATCAAACTGTCTGAGGCAGAGAGAAGAAAGAGAGGCATCACTTTACATTATTTCATTGTTGCAAAGTACCTGAAGTAAGTAGTTCTAGCTTTTCTCTTCTCTCTCCTTAATTGTCTTTCTTTTCTTTAAGTTTTTAAATCAATTCTTTTTGTTTATATTGGGGGAAGAAGAGTGAAGAGAGTAAAGATTGTGGACAGGAGAGTTAGTGAAGGTCAGTATGCCTACGTACTAGAGCTTTACGTTGATGGAAAGTATGTCACAGCTGTGCCATACGGAGATTTAAGCTATTGGGATAGAACAGGGAGTAAAAGCATTGATGAGGCATGGGAAGAGCTTAAGGAGTACGCAAAGGAAAAACTTGGCATTGACTTAGAAAGACTAAAGCGAGAAGGTAAGATTGAATGGGAGACTGTAACACCATTCGAGTAGAGAGGCACTTTATTAAAATTTTCCTCTCTTTTTCTTTAAAAAATTAAGGATTTACTTGGGTGTTATTGTGGCTGTAGCTTTATAGTATCCCCATTCTGTAGGT
>Ga0190313_1000947_pt1 | contig 16257 bp, 16 predicted proteins | sample 4870071011_MG_FD_169989 | JGI IMG/M metagenome (GOLD analysis project Ga0190313, IMG submission 169989) | Hydrothermal vent sediment bacterial communities from Southern Trench, Guaymas Basin, Mexico - 4870-07-10-11_MG | ecosystem: Environmental > Aquatic > Marine > Hydrothermal vents > Sediment ...
CACTTATTGCAGTAGCTATAGTTACGATAAATCCTATATTATCAATACTAATTCCCATAGTAAACGCATATACAGGTAGAAATACTCTAATGATCGTAGAACTAATACCACGTAAGAACGTAGCAAGGAATAATAGCTTAAGTCCTCTAGACGCTCTCATTGATCACTCTAACCTCCACATAGCCCTTATGCAGAATCTTCGACATAGAATTTAAGCTATACCATATACTAATTACATGTCCAAAATCACGATATAGGTATAACAGTAAATAAACACTACACATCACTAAGGTCTTTCTCGACCTTAATGAGTGAGAGTACGGAAGTAATTCCATAAATTATTGGCAAGGTTATACAAGATACTTCATGTAGTGTATAGATTACATAGAGGATATTTTCATAGAGATAATACTAAAGGAATTGCATTAATTTTAGGCCTTTCTCTCTTAAAATGAAGACATATATCGAGGTTATGACAAATGATACGATAAATCGGTCAATAAAGTAACTTAAAGGTATGTCAAAGATTAAGGAACTCCAATCACCCTCCCATATTCATGCATTAAATGACGCTATCATTGGATCTGCTTGTAAATCTAATGCTGCCAAGAGAGCAGTTAATAATCCAAAGTACATCTGTAAATACTCCCAGGAAAACAGTAAAGCAACCCTCCTATACTTTATACTAAGTAGAGCTATAGCTACTAGATAACATACTAGATACATGAAGAATGCATATATCTTGTACATTAATCCTAGAAATATACCTATAAGAAACATTAATATTCTATCGCAAAACATTAACAATGGTACTATGACCGATGGATTCATCATGAACGATAACTATTAATTATATTGATGCCCAAGACACTAAAGATTTTGATATATCTTTTATCTATATTTTCACCAATGAGGTATGGTGCTACTATAGTCTAGTGAAAACCTCTGCATCGAGTAATTACATGAATACTGACGTAGAGGTTACTGAACAAGGACTTAGAGACGATAAAAATAAAAACACGAAGTCAAGGACTTGAGGATTTGAAAGCATTGATTAAGGCTCTTCAACATATTTTAATCTATTTCAAGAAGATAATACTAGGCTATAAATTGATGCAAGGTGTGGTGTTTTAATTGAAAGCACTTATGTTATATGGTCCACGTGACTTAAGGCTTAAGGATGTATCCATACCTAGGCCCTTAAGTGGTTGGTGTTTAATTAAGACTAAAGCAGTTGGTATTTGTGGTACTGATAAGGCTTTTTACCTCGGTACTTATCCTTTGTTTAAGAAACCGTTAATTCCCGGTCATGAGGTTGTAGGGGAAGTTGTAGAGGGCCCTGAAGATCTTATAGGTAGGAGGGTTATACCTGAAATTAACTTTTCTTGTGGTAGATGTTATTATTGTAGGGTTGGACTTTATACTCATTGCCCGTATAAGAAGACCCTTGGAATAGATTTTGATGGTGGTATGGCGGAGTTCTTCATAGCACCCGTAGAAGCGTTACATTTAGCTGAAGATCTTGACCCCATAATTGGTGTTGAAGTTGAGCCCTTAGCAGCAGTACTCAATATGTTTGAGCAGTATCCCCCAACACCTACAATGAAGGTTGCAGTTATTGGTTCTGGTAACCTAGCAATACTTACTGTACAAGTACTTAAACTCCTAGGTGTTGATGAGCTTGTAGTTATTGTACGTAGAGGTAGCGTTAAGCATAGATATATTAGACAGCTAGGTGCGGTAACCATATATCTTGATGAAATAGAGGATTACGTTAAGAAGAATACACCTGAAGGACAAGGATTTGACATGGTGATCGAAGCTACAGGATCTAATAAGGGACTGGAAATAGCAGTAAAAATAACGAAACCAAGAGGAATAATCCATATAAAATCTACTCCAGGAGGATTAGCAGAGTTCAATCAAACATTAGCGGTGGTTAAGGAATTAAGGATAATAGGTACAAGATGTGGTGCCTTCAAGGAATTTAAACGTGCCATAGAGCTACTAGCTAGAGGGCATGTTAAACCCATAATAACGTCAACCGTGGGACTTAAACAGGGAGAACTTGCATTTGAGAAAGCTCTTGAAAAGGAGCAGGTTAAGGTCGTAATAGTCAATAAGTAAACGTTTACTTCACGGACATGTAGTTAATGTCCTAATGAATAAAACAATCCATTAATTACTTAAAGCATGTAGTTATTGAACTTTCCTATTTATAGTCATTATCTTAGCTATTATCTCTTAAATCTACGCCATACTATAACTGAAGCTAAGGCTACTGTAGCAATTATTGCTACAAACATTTCCATAGGTATTAGAGGTTTATATACGCCTGGAATGATCCCACTACCTGCAGAGGATGTAGATACGCTCGTTGCATTACCTTTCACTTCTACTACGGTTAATGTAACCACATTGCTTTCACATACCTTCTTATTATTCATAATAAGAGCGGCCTTAATTTTGTGGTTGCCCGGTTTCTCTGGTGCAGTAATTTGTATACTTACTACACCCTTATCGTTTATTGTGTAAGTTGCTGTGGGTAAGAGAATCCAGTCGTTTATGGTAGGTTCAAGTCGATAAACCTCTATTTTACATGCTTCTCTAGGAGGTATTGGAGTTATTTTTCCTGAGAGCTTCACTATTGATTGGGGATTTGCCTTTATTGTTGAGGGTGAGAGCTTTAAAGTAAACTTACCGAGAACCTTGATTTCAATTGTATTACTTTTTATGCTCTTCTCTGGTTGTATTGCTCTTAGAATGTATGTTCCTTCAGTCATAGGAGCTTTTATTTTCACTTTACAGCTAGGAACTTTAACATTAATGCGGGTAATATTTGTCCAGGTACCGTTGTTTAAACCCCATTGGATTATTACTCCTTTCATGTTTCTATAAGCCTGTATGGATACTTCTATCACATCACCTATAGTGACTTCCTGTTTATCGACATTAAGGATTATTGATGGCATAACGACTACTTCATAGGTTTGAGTCTCTATAGATTTAACATATCCTCCCTCTACATATATGACCTTAAACTTAACTTGATGTGTGCCCTGTCCATTAAGTTCCATAATAATTGTTTGTATGGTCTCAGAGTATGGGTTAAGGATCTTACCTACGGGAATTGACTTTAATAAAGACTCATTGTCTAGTATGTCGATTTCTTTAATCCCTATGATATTTCCTCCGTTATTGGTTATTTTTAGGATTATATTATTTTTTTCTCCTTCATATACGCTGTTACTTAAATATGCTTCAACTGTGAGAAGCGTTTTCCTAAGTTCATATAGCATGATAAATGGTATTTCTATAGTCTGCTTACTATTTTCAGTAATGATATCGGTTTCTATCTTAAGATTAAGCATAGGATTCTGCCTACACATAAACTTAATTACATCTAAAGGTATATTGAACTGCATTACAACCTTTACATCACCACTAATAGCGCTTACATATTTAGAATGAACTACATTATCATTAACCAGTAATTTTACAAATAACCTTATAGTCTCAGTCGTATATCCCTGAATACTGTATTCGATAACAGGAACCCCTAAATTACTACCCCATTGGGAAAACGTCTTTACTATGTGTTCAAGTACTAATCTATCACTATAGGAAACTTCACTTCTAGAAATCATTATTGGAGCTATGATACCTCCTGTTTTCTCGATAATGCCTGTAATGAATAAGGGTACTGTAGGACCTACAACCACGGTTTCATTACCTCTTACAGCTATAATGCTTGGAGTAATTAGTAATCCTATAGTGGTCTTATTTAATGCTGCGACTACTAGCTTAGTACTAGGATATACTTGAATTACTTCAGTAAACTGTTTAACGTTACTATCTAATCTGCCTACGTAATATTTATTTTTTACTTCTATAGCTTCAGTCAAAGTCTTTATATTAAGTACTGCAATTACGTCCAGAGGTTTTGACCCCTTGATATACTCGGCCTTAATGTTTATTGGTAATGGTTTTGTTAAGTCCCATATATTACTATTTATTTCTATAACTATTCTAGCTGTATCACCATTCTCGAACATTACAATTACTTCTCTCCAACTTGAGGATGATTGACTATACACGATATGTGGTAATTTAAGTAGGCTAACGATCAACATTAATACTAATAATAGTGATGTGAGACGCATTATGCGTACACCTGACATACTGTACACGAACTAGTATAGTTACATGTTAAATATATAGTATTTTAGGAATGGCGACTCTTAATCGACATTATATTTACTTAGCCAATAATGTATAGTTACGTTAGGGGCTCTCCTTACTTTTCGGAACACATTATCTCTGTACTTTAAAAGTTTAGCGAGTAGCTAATTTAAGTCAATACTTGATCATAAATTTATTAAATGACTAGGATTCTTGACTTAAAACAGTGATATTATTCTTACTAGTTACTATTATTCCATATACGTTGTTGTCTTCTATTCCTAGGAACATGCAGAGGGAATTGAATTCATCATTATTTAAGATTATTACGGTATCGTATTTGTCCATATCATTAATTAAATGTTCATATCCTTTCCGTAATATCAATATGGTTTCATTCTTTTCAATTGACTCAACTAATATTTTAGTAATGTTGTTATGTATATTGTTTAGTATTTCTGTGAGCTTTGCATAGATATAATTTATCTTACTACTTATCGTCTTCTCTTTAACCTCAATAATAGTTACATTACCCGCTTTTACTGCTTTAAGCACATCAAAACCATAATCGGTTATTTCATATACTAGGTCCCTAGTCTCATTAAGTAATGATAATAATTCCACTGAGCATCCAAGCAAACAAAGTAGTAGCGGCATTAACACACATGAACTGAGCAATATAACCGTAAGATTTGTAGTCATTTAGACACCCACAATACTTATTTTCGACCTATAGTCGCCTGTTCACGGAATACCCCACTCTGTTACTAAATAATGTCTTACAACGTTAAAAACTTTCGAAGGCAAATAATACCAGCTAGTTAAATATCCAAAGAGGAAGAGTTAAATATTCTAAGATCTCAATTTAAAGACTATTCAGGTGGAGCCTAGGAACTAAACTTAAGAATATATGAATAGACACTAAGGAGATATATGTTAAGTATTATAAACTATGACGGGAAAGGATACCCTTAGTTGCTTTTCTTGCTTTAAAACCAGTTTAATACCAGGAATTGCGCGTGTAAATTTCGTGCCTATATCTATGAGGATTAGGATTAATAGTAATGATAGTAATAATGATGTTATCGATGGTATTAGGTCTTAGTGCTATTATTGGTTATGCAATGTCAATTATAGCATCTTCGTTAATTATGATAGCTAACTATATAGTGTTGAGGAGGGATGTAGATAATTTACCTAGTTTATTTGGAGAATTGCTAAAAAGTAAAGAAGGCAAAGACATTAACATAGTGTTAAGAGACCTAAAACTAGCAGTAGGTAAAATATGTGGTAAAAATTAAGGCATTAAGGAAGTCTATACCTGGAGTAAGCAATGTTAGTAATACATTCTTATCAAGTGCTCAGCAAGTAAAACAGGCCTTTACTCGGATAACTGGTATGCGACAAGCATCACAAGCAGTATAAGAAATATTTGAACCCGCCCAACTAGTAGCGTAACGTTCACAGGAATTAGGTGTCATATTAAAGGATATTTCAATGAAGTTAAATTATATGACAAATGAAAGAAGAAAAATTCGTTAGAATTAGCTAATAAGACTCTCGGTGAAGGCAGAGATGCGAAAGAAACATTAAGCAAGATTAATACTTCTTTAAACAATCTCCTCAATGGGATACAAAATTAAACAATATTATGAAAAAGGTAGGTGAAATCTCAATAAAGATTAAGGATATTGCTGATCAGATTAATTTGTCGGCTTTTGAATGTTGCTATCGAGATGCTCATGCGGGAGAAGCAGGGAGAGAATTCACGATTTTAGTACATGATCCCAATAGGTGGTGTTACACTTTGCTTTGACATACTAAGATTTCTTTCTCGTGTTGTTACTTGTAGCAAATAAGTTTTCAGGTTTACTATATAATCCCTGTTTCAATAATATAAATATAGAATGTGCGAAGTATGCGAGGATCGGCATTAACTACGCCACTAAGCATATTTTCGATTATTTTCTTTTCATCACCTATATTCTTAAGTTCTTCAGCCATAATTCTTAGTAATTCCACTTTACTCTCTAATTCTCTTGCGATTAAGCGGTTTGACACCATCCATATAAGCCTTAAGAAGGCCCTTATGTTTGACAAATGCTATATCTGTTAATTCCCCTTCTTTGACCGCCATAGTATTTTGTAAAAGTAAAACACTTAATGATGGATACCGTAGTCAGTGCTACTATTAACAGTACATAAATATTAATATTAAAATATTTATGTAATATAGATATTTTTTAATCTCTTTGATCATTTACAACCACTAGCACTATAGTTTATAATAGAAATGATAGTAGAATAGAGTATCAGGAGTGCTTAGCGGAAGGAATTAGACTAATATTTTGATCGCTAATCATTTAATTACAGGATAGTCATCTTGTTTTAAGTCAGAACTACCATCTGAATTATAAGGATCTCCTCTTAAGTCTTTTTAGCGCTTCTTTTAGACCTTCAATAATTGTCGATTGAGTTTCTTCTTTTCCTTTGCCCTTCATTTTTTCGTCTATTAACCCATATATCTTTGCGAAAATTCTAAATGCTTCGTAGTAGTCTTCAATATTTTGTTTAACCATTTCCCTCAATATCTGTGCTCTTAGCTCTAACTCGTCATATATTAGCTTGATTTTCCTTCGCGGTATACCCCTCATTGTAGCTATTTTCTCTTCCAATAGGTAACTTGATCCCCTACCTCTGAATAGAAATCTATCTTTTGTCGGATCCCATGTAAAAACTGGAATATATATGATTGAATCCGATGTTGCATCGTATCCTAGGATTTCATTTACGCTAAGTACTCTTCGTAGCATAACTCCTTCTCTATAAACAGCGCTTTGAATTATTACGAAGTTTAAATTATCTAGTTGTGTCTTTGGTACATTTATTGGCGGTGAAGTTATTCTTTGGATGAGTCTTAGAACACTTCCTGCGTGGAATGTAGCTAATACCGGATGTCCGGTGTTGTGGAGAGCTATGGGTACTTCTCCGCCGATAAATAATTCTGTTTCTGGAACCGATATATCATATACATAACCATTATACTTTACCTTCCTAATGTTTAAAACTCTAAGTAATAGAATATTACTGTAAATGAATAATTCAAGTTTATCTAGAAGTTTTTGAGCTTCATCAGTTAACTTACTTGCGTTTTTCTTAAGATATTCTATTAGTCTAGAGACCCTAAGGTAAGGTACAAGACGTTTTTCCCTTAGCTTGCGAACAATTTCTCGTATAAAGGGAGGTAAGTCTTTTGGCTTCATCGATAGTAATATGGTAATAAGGGGCTTAGTTGGTATGAGTTTTTCTTGACCAAATTTATCGTAATTGATAGTTATTTGGATTTCATACCGTATACAGCTTCCCTTGTTCTTTTTCAGTAATTTTGATCTTAATCCAGCAAGTCTTGCAAGCCATAAGAGAGCTATTGCTTTATCGCGTTTGCGTAGAGTTAGTTTCAGGATTCCTCTATTAATATCGTATTTAACTACATCAGCCTTGAAGGATTCTATAAATAATTTAATTATATAAGAAGGCGCTTCCCATAACCATGCTGGTATGCTTCGTATTCCTCTTTCTGGTATTTTATCTATTTGCTCTAAGGGTATCGTTATGTTTCCTCCGTTGATTTTTCTTAAATTACCTGATCCTATATAACTCACTAGTAGATCTCCTATGTGAAGATCTTTAACATACTTTGGCTTTATTTCAAGTGTTTCTTCATCTAAAACGAATACGCTATGAGAACCTGTAACCTTTACTACTCCTCCATCATCGTATTCTACCTCATATATTTCGCGGATTTTATGTCTAAGTACGTATTGTATTTCTGACCATCTAATTCTACCTAAAGGGTCCATAGACAAAATGTAATAATCCTTAACAAGTTTAGGACCTTTTTCTCCATCCCCAAGGTAAAACCTGTCGACGAACTTACCTATGGGCATTAGCTTGATAGCATTATCCTTCTTGCACTTAATTAAAATTGGGGTATCCCATGAAACACTTTGCATTGCTTGAAATGCAACGTTTCCTTCGGCTCCTCTAATCTCTCCTACTATGATATAGTTAGGTCTTTGTCTTAGTGCTGCTTTAAGTAAATCAAACATTGTTATACTACTTTCAACGCTTCCCGTATCGCGGGTTAATTCTCTTACCCAATTGTCGTGAGGTACTTGGACTTCAGCTGTGTCTTCAATAGTTATTATCTTAGCTGTAGGTCTTATGAAGGCTATTATTGCATTAAGAGTAGTGGTTTTTCCCGATGCTGTTTCTCCTGAAATAAATCCACTCATACCTTCTAATAGTAAGATCCATAAATATGCAGCAACTTTCTCGTCAAAAGTACCCCACTTTATTAGCCTTATGATAGAGAATGGTTTTTTAGAGAACTTTCTTATAGTAAAGTTGCTTCCTTTTAGGCTTACATCTTTACCAAATACTATGTTTATACGGCTCCCATCAGGTAAAGTTGCGTCAACTATGGGTCTAGCATGACTTACTGGTTTTCCTATTCGCTCACTAAGCTCTATGACAAACCTATCTAGTTCTTCCTCAGTTTTAAACTCAATAGTAGTTTCAAGTGGACCAAATACTTTATGAACTATGTAGACAAAACCTACTCCATCGCAGCTTATGTCTTCAATGTATGGGTCTCTTATTAGTGGTTCAAGAATTCCTAGACCTATCTTATCCCTTATTAAGTAATACTTAAGTCTATCGTAATCATTACGGTATACCGGCACTTTCTTACTCTTTAAGATTTTACTTATCATCCGCTCGTATCTTACAGGATAATCGACGATGCTGACCACTTTATCTAAAAATCTTAATAGTAGCTTCTTTTTCTCCTCGAAGTCGGTGACTATGTCTTTCTCAGTTATCAATTCCGCCATTCTTTGCTCTACAAGTTCAAATAATATATTAGGTGGACGTGGAGGCTCAACAACTACATATTTACGATAACCAGAAACTGTACCTTCGGGAGGCATATAGACATGTATATAAATACCTGGACCTACGGGATAGAGGACATTTACAGCTGGTTGTTTTTTGTACTTGTCCGGTAACTTATCAGGATGATAATTAGGATAACCTACTCTAGCTACTATCTTCTTGAGATAATCTGCAAGATAGGGTACCTTTCTGATCTCTCTCATCAATAGATCGTAGTTTGCAGATCTTCTTTGTAGGAGAGACATAAGAGGAGCTGTCAAGTTTAGTCACCTTTAGGCTTTAGCTAATGCGAGGGGCACGACCTTAATGCCAAATGAAGGGTCAACATCAAAAGCTATGGTTGCTTCAGGCGGAGATAAAGCGCCTCTCAGCTTCACTATCTTCATTACTTTAATTATACGACCGCCAATTTCAGCGAAGCCTAATTTAATATAACCATCACTTATTGCCCTAATTCTAATCATTACCTCATTAGGGAGGGCATCAGGATGCATGGTTAATATTACAAGCTTATCTTTACGTACTATAGTTCTTGCTCTTGTTAGGAAATCTAAAACAGTACTAATATCAGCATATACAGCTAATACGCTTAGTGAATCAACTATGAATAATTCGTAATCATTGATAGTGCTAGCCATGTAATTGCCCAATACACGTAAGAGATTCTTAGCTACCTTCTTTGCCCACCTAACACCCTCCATATGTACTGGCACTATCTTTATCAATCCCTTAAGAAATTCATCAGTTAAATCTAAGCTAAGTTGTCTCATTTGCACTATTAGTTCCTTTATACCAACTTCTGTAGTAATGTAAGTCACTCTTTTGCCTATCTTTACGGCACCATACATTATTTGTTGAGCTAATAAGCTCTTTCCTGTTCCATGATCTCCCTCTATAGTTAATAAATTAGGCATTGGAATACCCCCACCTAATCTCATATCGAGCTCTTCATTACCTGTAGATAGAATATACGTCTCTAGAGGATTATGCTTTTCTACATTCGATGAAATTGAATCAACAACTTTGTTGCTCATTATTTCACCTCGGCCATATATTCTGAAGTACAACCTCTAGGAGAGATCAATACTACAATGATCGTGGAATTAGGCATAATCGTCTTAGAAGGATTTAATTTTACTTCTACAGTTGCACCTGGAATGAATTCTATTGACATTCTAGATTCTACTTTAGTGACCTTATCTCCTATGTAAATTGCGGAAAGTGTCCATTGTCCAAAAGTTTTTAACTCTATGTTTCTTCTTCCCTGTATATCGGTATAATCTATAAGAATTTCGTAGCCTATTCCGAAAACTAGTGATCTTGATCCCTCATTAGTTATGTTAATGTATAAAGTATTGGTAGTATCATTATATATTATACCTGGTATTAATAGATTAAAGTTAGTTGCATGCTTTAATTGCTTAGTAGCTTCTGAAACGGAAGCATTTATAGTTGTAACCATAGATATAAACATGAATATGACTATACCTATTATAATAAACGTCATTATTATCATTATAGAATTAGCAATAACAGTGCCGAAACCCATGTTAATCACCTTCAATGAGGTCTAAGAGATCTGAGCGCCTTCCTGTTAATGCTGCGTTTTGGGATAGATTCTCGATTAATTTTGATAGAACTTTCCTTTGCTCCTCAACACTAACTCCATGTCTCCTTAATTCTTCAACTATTTTCACAATTTTCTTTAAGGCTTCACCAAGATCTTTGCCAATAATACCCACTTCAACATAATTATCGATAATTTCATTTAACTTATCAGGAGGTATTCTCTTTAAAACTAGGTCAACCCATTCAGCTAGCTTAGAATAGGTATTCAGATCCATGCTTTTTCTTTTTCCCTCTACTTTCTTTTCTTGGTCCCTTAATTCCTCATGGGCAGATTTTTTTTGTACACATATTGGATGTACATAGCCGGGAGATGTTTGAGGAGGTGGAATTTTTTGGGTAAAAACTTGAGATTGATTTTGAACTATTTGTGAAACACTTTTGTTAATAAGTATCTGGCCTTCTTCACCTCCAAAGAATATGTCAGCATATTTCCTCAAGATATTAAATGGATTACTAAGTTCAGTCATAGTTGATCTGAGATCAACTAATACGGCCTTTATACCATCAATAGCTGTCTTAACGTATTTCTTTATATTAGAAACTTCGGACTCTAAGTGTTCTATTCTATCTACGAACTCTTTTGGAATCTCTACTTGTACTTGTGCTTTTTCTTCGTTTTCCTTTCTCTCCTCCTTCTCTTCTTCACCTGCCTGCGAATTCTGTCGAGATGCAGGTTGAGTTGTTTGTTGTACTTGTTCTTGCATTATTTTTATGTTCTCGACTGGGAATCTCTGCTTTAATTCCTCAATAGTTAGTGTGTTTTGATTTTCCCTTGGCACTTCCTCTCTATTTTCTGATACCTGTATATTAACAGTATTTGGCATTGGCATATTACTGGTAACTCTATTTATGACTCTCTTCACTAGTACTCGGCAAATAGGGCAGTTGCATTGCCAATCCCTTGGCATACTTCTTCATCCTAGCAGAGTGTTTTTAGAGGCTGAATGTTGAATGATATGTCCACTATGAATTTGGGAATAATAGAAATAAGCTTCAACTGATGACTGCGACCAGAAGTCGAACAATGGATTCTATGTTTTGGCGAAAACCTTAGCCCTCACATCGATAGATTTAAATAAGTTTGCAGCAGAGTCTACGATATTCTCTGTGGCGCCAAGAACCAAAATACCTTTTTCAGTGAACAGTAGAGTTATACCATCTCTTACTACTGAAATAGGTGCCTAGAATAACGGTTTAGCTGATATAGAGGTTTTAGCGTTTAAGGGAGGGATAATGTGTTAAAGATAATTAAGGAAAGATAAGTACATATTAAATAATGATTACCTTGTTATAGGGATAGCAGATCTGAAAATAACGAAGAACCTCCCCATACTCTCATTACTTATGCGTTAGGCAGTTATGATGCAATAGTTCTTCATGTTCTGCAAAGGAGGAGTATGAAAGCGTCAATTCATGCGATGTTATTTACACCTAGATCTAACAGAATAGATAATCCTGCTAAATGTGCGTTGACAGTTATACCATTATTATCATGTAAGTCCAGACCCATTAAATCTAGATCGACTGTGACCGCTTTCTTACCATACAGGCTAGCATTATGGTTGAATTGCCTGTAGTAGTTGACTTTCCTGTTCCTCCTCTATATGAGTGAACAGTTAAATTAAATAATATTACATCACCTCCTATTTAATCTTCCAATAATTCTTCAAGTCTCTCGATTCGGGACTCAAGATCATCTAATCTATCCATAATTTCCTCTAGGCGTTTCTCAAAAGCATTAACCTTAGCTCCTATGTTTTTAAAATCCATTGATACATCGCCTGGTATTTCACTTATCTTAGCTCTAAGGCTTGCTGATCTATCTTTACCTAGAGTAAAATGATGACGCTGGGTCACGGTTTTCACGCACCTAGTTCTCTTAATATTGATTTTAGTTCTTTGATGGTCTTATCCATATCAAGTAGTATCATTATTATATCTCCAGACTTTATAAAGCCCCTAACATAGGAATTTGTACCTATAGTAGGCTTCTCAATACTTTTACTATTGATTCTTAATATGCCAAGCACATGATCTACAGCAAGACCTGTGTCTTTATCATTAACGATCGCATAGATTAAGACTTTGTTCTTATTATTTATTATTGATCCAAAGCTCAATGTACAGGCTAAGTTCACTAGAGTTATTATCTTACCTCGAAAATTCATAACGCCTTTAACATGGTGGAGGGCTTTAGGAACCTTAACTATATCCTTTACATTTATAATTTCCCTTACATTCTTTACGTCTACGGTAAATATTTTATCGTTTATCTCGAACGTAATTAACTGAAGCTCATCCGTGTCTTTGGTTCTTCGGTCATAGTTACCACCTTTCGCTTTATCTTCTATTTGATTAAGGGGATAATATGCTTGGTTAAGATAGCTTATTGCTGTTGATGCGTATTCTTCAGCAAGCTCTAAATTATTCTTCCTTAGAGCATCAAGAGCTTTAGCTAATAGTGTCCTCATTTTGACAACAATCGCCCTGGAGATATAAGAAAGGACCCATATGTTAATATGGTCTACATTTCGCTCACCTAGAGATAATTAAGGCGCTTCTAGTTAATTATTGAGACAATTGAAAACGTCCTCTCCCTATAGGCGACATAAAGACAATGAATTATGGACAAGTCTACTGCTTGTCGCCCTTAAACCTAGAGTTCAAGTTCTATGCATGATATATTTTCACAAGTGGGGATTAGAGCATCATTACCGAGACTAACGACAATAAGACTGAACGCTAATGTAGTTAATAGATTGTTCAATGCTGTAAATCAATTAATAGTATCCAAGAACAGAATAATGGCAACAACCAAAAATATCGTAAGATACGGAAATAAGAGATCTATTGAAAGGACTTGAAAAAGCAGTAGAAGTAATGCTTGACCCCTTAATCCATTAGAAATGCTATAAACCATGGCATTGAGCATTCGCAGGAGGAGAAAGAGACTAGAAAACCAGAGACGGGTACTATAAAGATAGGAGTTCAAGAAGCGGGTCTATGCATAGAGATAATAGTTGAAGATGAAGGAAGCGGCATTGAAGAAGAAAAAAGTAAAGATAAAGGCCATAGAAAAGGCTTAATAACTCTTGAAGAAGCAAAAAGACTAACTTGAGGTGTCATAGTAAGGATACTAACCATTCCAGAATTTTTACAAAGGAAACATAAACTAACATGAGTGATAGAGGAATAGGATCTTGGCTTTGTAAAGAAATATCTGGACGAGCTTGGAGGTAGACTTGAAATATACGGTGAGAAAAATAAAAGCATTAATAGTTAAAATAAGCAACAAAAATACATGATACCCGTATCCTGACCTTCGCAATAATTAGATTAAAAGAGAACAAAATCATAAACAATAATATTGTAATAGGTGGAAAAATATCCCATATATTTAATGTATGTGGTAACAGTAGCAATAAGTTAGAGCATGCGATTATAATACACAATAAACGATTTGGTCTCTCTGTAGAGGAAATTGTTGATAACAGAGATGTAGTAGTAAAACCCCATTTAGAGTACTTAGAACTACAGAAGTTACTACAGGTATAACCCTTCTCGAAAATAATGGTATAGTTTATGTATTAGATATTAACACAATACTCAAAGGTGCTCAATCCGTAATATTGCTCTAACATCAGATCTATTGTACAGAATTAATGAGATTCCTACATCGTGTTAGCGAAAAAAGTTAATAAGTATTACGTACATTAACAAACTATGTAATGTGGTAAACAAGTGATAATTTGAGGTGATACTTTTTCCTAGAGAACATAAAGATTTTATACCAGACAAGATACTCAAATTAGTCTCAAAAATTAGTGAACTTGACAGGATAATCGACTTCTCACGTGCACACATACAATTAGAGCTCACACTATACCTAATGTCAAATAAATGTAGCACCATAAGCGATGCGGTCCATAGCCTTAAGGTGCCAAAAAGATCAATAATAGATGCGTCAAGAAAACTTGAGGCAAAAGGAATAATAGTACGTACAGCTGATAAACTATGTCTAACTACTCAAGGAGAAAAATTTATAACCAATTTATTATCAATTATAAATCATTCAAATAATGAAGATATTGAATATTGTAAGCCCATCTCCTTCAGTTCATTAGCTGTTTTTGAACGCTTATATACAATGTCAATTGTACATAGAGCGTTATTAGAGCTATATTCATCGCCTAATGGTATAGAAGAAAAGAAACTTGCTAAAAGAGTTAAATTATCTCCTTATAGACTTAGGGAATATATAAGGTATGCTAATAGCCTATTAGGAAACCCTATAATGAGTGTAGATAGTGGAGAAAATAGAGTTTATAAATTGAATAGACGTGGTGTTGAATTGTGTAAAAGGCTTGCAGAACCATATAGCATAGAAATTAAAATATTAAAGCACTTCAGGATCTCCCTTAACATATTAACAATCCTTAGAAAAATTCCGCTAGTAAATACCATTACATTATTACTAACCTTTATCTTATTATTAATAACTAACGATTTATACATAGTCTTAGCTATAATATTAGCATTAACTTCATTTAATTTAGTAATTACATCTTTTGTAAAATAATTAAATTAACCTACCAACAGAAACATCTTGGAGGACTGAATCCTCCCTAAGATCCACATTTAGTACCTTTTACATTTAGTATAATTACCACAATATTAGCGATCAATAAGTATCTCTTTAGTAGTTTAAATTTAGGCTTCGAGAACATAGGGCAGCGATCTAAATATGGACATTTTCTCATCTTCACGTGCTTCACCAATCTGAGTAGATATCTGGAGACCAGAAAACACTCACTTTGAATGCGACTAAAAATAGAAGAAATATTTACATTACTTTTTTATTAGCTATGGACTCGATGGGTGCTAGTATACAGTTAAAAATATATTTAACCACATTCTATAAACCTTAGAGCATGTTCCAGAGGTAGCCTTGAATTGTTTCATATAGCAGCAATACTAATAGTAATTGGTCTAGTCTTATGGATAGGAGTAATATCCTACATTTACTTTGTACCCAAGAGGCCACAGCGCCGCGATATAGGAGGAGGTGGAAGAACACTAATGTATGAAGAACCTTGGTTTAAAGAAACGAGTAAAAGAGAGCTCGACGAATGGGATGTAAAACTATTAAATAAAGTTCATAAGTATGGTAATGAAATTTCTATTGAAGATCTTGAAGCAATTACGGGAGAGCCGGCACCTGCTCTTGCTAATCAAATACGACGACTTGAGCAAAAAGGATTTTTAGTTAAAGTAGCATCAGGTCGTTATGTGTTAACGGAGGAGGGTAAAAGATACGTGGAATTATTTAAAGAAAAGCTCTGGTATCGCAGAAAGGAGAAGGAGATCCTCGAAGGTAAATAACAGGAATTATGGTCATGTAGGCGGGTTGGCGCCACGTATCCCACTTATGTAGTCAGACCGACCACAGAGGGGGTAGAAGCTTTATACTAAACCTTACCTCTATAACAT